>Ga0209445_1000422_pt1 | contig 23988 bp, 21 predicted proteins | sample MarorgKNORR_S2LV_4_FD_188223 | JGI IMG/M metagenome (GOLD analysis project Ga0209445, IMG submission 188223) | Marine microbial communities from the Southern Atlantic Ocean, analyzing organic carbon cycling - NADW_A/KNORR_S2/LV (SPAdes) (version 2) | ecosystem: Environmental > Aquatic > Marine >... | reverse complement strand
GCTTATAATTTGAAATATTTTCCCTTCCAATTCCTCCATAAGCTCTGGATTATCTTTTAAAAGAACTTTAATAGAATCTCTTCCTTGACCGAGTTTAGTTCCTCCGTAACTAAACCAAGATCCACTTTTTTCTATAATTTCATACTCGACCCCAAGGTCTACGATTTCTCCTGTTTTTGAAATTCCTTCTCCATACATAATATCAAATTCTGCTGTTTTAAAAGGGGGGGCAACTTTATTTTTAACAACTTTTACTCTTGTTTTATTCCCTAAAACAGCACCTTCTGAATCCTTTATTTGAGTTGACCTTCTAATATCTAACCTAACAGATGCATAAAATTTTAATGCATTCCCTCCTGTTGTAGTTTCAGGGTTACCAAACATAACACCTATTTTTTCTCTTAACTGATTCAGAAAAAAAACTGTACAATTTGTTTTACTGATAGAAGCTGTTAACTTTCTCATTGCTTGAGACATTAATCTCGCATGTAAACCCATTTTAGAATCCCCCATTTCTCCTTCAATTTCACTTCTTGGAGTTAGCGCTGCAACAGAATCAATTACCACTGCGTCAAGTGCTCCAGAACGAATTAAATTATCTACAATTTCTAGAGCTTGTTCTCCATTATCTGGTTGAGAAATTACAAGTTCAGCTAAATCAACACCTAGCTTTTCAGCATAAAACCGGTCAAATGCATGTTCAGCATCAATAAATGCAGCAATGCCTCCACTTTTTTGACACTCAGCTATAGCATGTAATGCAAGTGTAGTTTTTCCTGAAGATTCTGGACCGTATATTTCAACTACTCTCCCTTTAGGATAACCTCCCACACCCATTGCCAGATTCAATCCTATTGAACCGGAAGAAATAGCTTCTATCTTTTCTATAGTTTGATCCCCCAGCTTCATAACAGAACCTTTCCCATAGGTTTTGTCTAATTTATCTAACGTTAATTTAAGAGCCTTTAGTTTTGAATCTTTGTCTGCCATATTGATGCCTTTGTCACTAAAGTAATATTTTTTATATTTATATTTTATGAAACTATGAGAAAGATATTAATAATTTTAAGTCTTACACTAAGTGTAAATATTTCAGCTCAGGATATTCTATCCTTAAAAGATCGTGCAGAGTTTATTAACGAACTTCAGCAGGATAGGTTCAATAATTTATTGCCATCATTGATGAAAAAAACTAGCATTGATATGTGGGTTCTTATTACTAGAGAATATAATGAAGATCCAATAATCAAAACAATGCTACCCCCTAAATGGTTAAACGCGAGGAGAACTACTATTTTAGTTTTTTCAAGAGACTCTAAAACTAATGAGTTTAAATCAGTTGCAATTACCAGATATCCTTTTGGAGACAATATCCCTTCGATTTGGGATAAAGATAAGCAACCTAATCAATGGAAAGCATTAAGGGACTATATCGTTAGTCAAGATCCTAGTAAGATTGGTATAAACTCATCAAGTTATGAGTCTTTAGCAGATGGCCTTAGTAAATATCATTATGACCAACTTTATAATGTCCTGCCAAATAAATACAGGAATAGAATTGTTTCAGCAGAAGATCTTGCAATTGCATGGATCGAGACAAGAACTGCAATGGAAATGACCGTTTATTCCCATTTAGTTGAAATAAGTCATGCAATAATTAGAGAAGCTTTTTCAACAAAAGTAATTACTCCTGGCATTACCACTACCGACGATGTTGTTTGGTGGATGCGCGAAAAGGTTATTGATCTAGGGCTTGACACATGGTTCCACCCTAGTGTTGATGTTCAAAGAAAAGATGCTAGTGATTTATATGCATTTGACAATAAATCAAAATTTGATAGAATACAACCAGGAGATTTGCTTCACTGTGATTTTGGTATTTCATATCTAACTCTAAATACAGATTGTCAAGAATTAGGATATGTACTAAAACCTGGAGAAACTAGTGCTCCAGATTTTTTAGTTAATGCATTAAAAGAGGGGAATAGGGTACAGGATATTTTTACAAATAATTTTGCATTAGGTGTTACAGGAAATGAAATATTAAGAAAGTCTTTAAAGCAAGGCAAAGCAGAAGGACTAAGACCATCAATATATACTCATCCACTTGGAACCTATGGACATTCTGCTGGAACAACTCTTGGTATGTGGGATTCACAAGGTGGTGTTCCACTAACTGGAGATTATCCTCTTCAACATAACACAACTTATGCAATAGAATTAAATACAACAGTTTATATTCCAGAGTGGAAAAAAGATATAAGAATCATGTTGGAGGTTCCAGGCTTTTTTGGCAAAGACGGGTTCAGATATATTAACGGTCGACAAACTGAATTGCTTTTAGTTGGTCCAAAACAAGAGGGTTTGAATGACTGAAAGGGTTAAGGTCATTAAAAAGTTGTAATTTTGCATTCTATATTAGTATAGCATGCAACTGTACAATAAACATAGTGCTGAAGAGCGCGCCAGAATAATTGATGAAAATTCTCAAGAAAGAATAACGCTATCTTTTTATAAGTATTTTAAGCTTGGAAATCCAAATCTGTTTAGAAACCACCTTTTTATTGTTTGGTCTAAGCTAGATGTTCTGGGAAGAATATATGTTGCTAAAGAAGGTATAAATGCACAACTATCTGTCCCAAAAGAAAACTACAATAAATTTAAGGAGTCTCTAAAAAGTTTAACTCCACTTAATGAAATAAGGCTAAATGTAGCAATTGAACAATACAGTAAATCATTTTTAAAGCTGACAATTAAGGTTAGAGAAAAAATTGTGGCAGATGGGTTAGATGACAAATCGTTTGATGTCACAAAAATTGGTGATTATTTAAATGCGGAACAATTTAATCAGATGTTAAATGAGGATAATACAGTATGTATTGATATGAGAAATCATTATGAAAGTGAAATAGGGTTTTTTAGGAGAGCTATTAAGCCTGACGTTGATACATTTCGAAAATCTCTTGAAGTGATTGATGACCAATTAGAAAAAAATGGTAAAGACAAGAATTACTTAACGTATTGTACTGGAGGGATAAGATGTGAGAAAGCAAGTGCATATTTGAAATACAAAGGAATACAAAATGTATTCCAACTAGAAGGAGGAATTATAGAATATACCAGACAGGTAAAACAGAATAAATTGGAAAATAATTTTTTAGGAAAAAATTTTGTTTTTGATGAAAGGAAAAGTGAAAGAATATCTGATGAGATTGTCTCTAGTTGTCACCAATGTGGAGCGCCTGCGGACACTCATGTAAATTGCACAAACGAGGCTTGTCACCTATTGTTTATTCAATGTAAAAATTGTCAAGAAAAAATGAACACCTGTTGTTCGGATGATTGCAACAAAACAATTCAACTTTCGTATCAAGAGCAGAAAGAGCTCAGAAAAGGAAAACAGAATAGTAACAAAATTTTTAAAAAGGGAAGAGCCGGTCACATTAAATTGAATCAATACTAATAGGAATGAAAAAGAGACGTTTAATAAAAATATACTGGATACTATTGCTGTCAGGAATAATCTCATTTTTCTCCTTATTTATTTTAACCGGGAATGGCTATTTTGGAGAAATGCCAGAATTTGAACAGTTAGAAAACCCAAACACAAATTTGGCAACTCAAATTATTTCATCAGATGGGGAGATCTTGGGAAAATATTATTTTAATGACAATAGAACCCCTATTACATATAAAGAACTTCCTTCAAACCTAGTTAACGCTCTTATTGCAACTGAAGATGAAAGATTCTATTCTCACCCAGGTATTGATGTGAGATCTACACTAAGGGCAATTGTTTTTTTAAATAAAAGAGGAGGAGCTAGTACAATTTCACAACAACTTGCAAGGCAATTGTTTGTTGGAGTGAGATCTAGAAGTTTTGCACAAGCAATATTACAAAAGGCAAAGGAATGGGTTTTAGCTTTGCAGATTGAAAAAAGATATACAAAGAATGAAATTATTGCAATGTATCTTAACATATATGATTTTGGGAATAATGCGGATGGTGTTAGGTCTGCATCTAAAATTTATTTAAACAAAACACCTGACAGTCTTCTTATAGAAGATGCAGCAATGTTGGTTGGGATGCTTAAAAATTCATCATTATATAACCCTCTTAGACGACCTGAGTTAGTTTTAGAAAGAAGAAATGTTGTGTTTCAACAAATGTTTAGAAACGAGATGATTTCAACAAATGAATTAGATTCATTAGTTCAGCTTCCATTAAATGTAGATTATTCTCCTGAGTCTCACAGAGAAGGTTTAGCAACTTATTTTAGAGCATACCTCCAGGAGTTTATGAATCAGTGGCTAAGAGAAAACATAAGAGAGGATGGATCCAAATATAATTTATACAGAGACGGACTACGAATATACACAACAATTGATTCTAGGTTACAAGAAATTGCGGAACAATCTATGGATGACCATATGAAAAATTTACAGTCTGAGTTCTTTGCTCAGAATAAAGAACCCGATTCATTAAATCCGACTCCTCCTTTTCGAGATTTAAGAGAAGGTCAGGTTGATACTTTAATTAAATTATCTGCAATGAGATCAGAAAGATGGAGAAAGATGAGGTTAAGCGGAAATAGTGATGATGAAATTTGGGAGTCTTTCCAATTAGAAACACCAATGAAAGTTTTTTCATGGAAAGGAGAAATAGATACTATTATGAAACCTGTTGATTCAATACGTTATTATAAATATTTCTTAAGATCATCTTTAATGTCTATGGAACCACAAACCGGACATGTTAAAGCTTGGGTTGGAGGATTTGATTTTAAACATTTTCAATATGACCAGGTAAAACAAGGAAGAAGGCAGATTGGATCAACAGTTAAGCCTTTTCTTTATGCTACAGCTATTGATCAGTTGAAATTGTCTCCGTGCCATACCTTGCCTGATGCTCTTTATTGTATTGAGCCAATGAAGCATGGTAATATTGACGCTTGGTGTCCAAAAAACTCAAGTAATAAATATGGTCAAACCAGAAACTTAAAAAATGCATTAGCAAATTCAATTAATACTGTTAGCGCAAGGCTTATGGATCAAGTAGGACCAAAACCTGTTGTAACTTTAATGAAGAAGATGGGAATTAAGTCTTATCTGCCAGAGGTGCCTTCAATAGCTCTTGGGACCCCTGACATTAGTCTATATGAATTGGTAGGAGCGTATAGTACATTTGTAAATAAGGGAATATATGTAGAGCCTATCTTTATTACTAGAATTGAAGATAAAAATGGAATCCCTCTTTTTGAGGTAATTCCTGAAACTAGAGATGTATTAAGTGAAGAAGTGGCATATGTTACTCTTAATTTATTGGAAGGGGTAACAAACTACGGTTCTGGAGGAAGGTTACGACATGCAGGTCTTGAAGAATCTAATTACATATATAAAAATATTATAACAGGATATCCATATGTTTTTGAAAATGCAATTGCTGGTAAAACTGGGACGACTCAAAATCAAAGTGATGGTTGGTTTATGGGGATGGTGCCAAATTTAGTTACTGGAGTTTGGGTTGGAGGAGAAGATCGTTCAGTTCACTTTGAGGATATTGCTTTTGGTCAAGGAGCTACAATGGCATTGCCAATATGGGCGCAATATATGAAAAACGCGTATTTACATGAGGACCTTAATATTTCATCTGCAGATTTTCCAGTACCAGAAATTGTTTCTATTCCACTTGATTGTGGAAGTTTAAGAATTGACAGTGCAGATGAAAATAAGGATCTTAAAAAATTAGGGTTTTAAAGCAACACTTTTTCATAACAATGAAATGGAAGGTCACTTTGCATTGGAAAAAAAACATCTTCTAGCTGAGTGTATCCCCGAGATCTATAAAATTTATTATTTCTCTGATTTAAACTGAATGTGTCTAATCTAATAGAAATGAAATTATTCTCAACAGCAAAGGATTCAGAAAAATCCATTAATTTTTTCCCATTCCCATTTTTTTGAAAACGGGGGTCTACAGCTAATCGATGTAAGTATAAGTTTTTAGAATCTTTAGTTAACCACTGTACATCTTTATATACGTCATCTTTAAAAGCAGTTAGCATAATACAGCCTATGATTTGCTTATTCTTTTCGAGAACATATAATGAGCCTGAATCTATATCATTTTTAAAAAGCTCTTTCGAAGGGTATTTTTCATTCCATTGAAAAATACTATAGTTAGCCATATCAATAGCGCATGCTTCCGCTATTTTTTTTATATCATCAAGGTCTTTACCTATTGCTTGCCGAATATTCATATCCTATGTCTACTCCACTATCTTTATACGCTGTCATTGCATAAGCATTTCTAGTGTTTCTAACACTTCTTTGCTATTGTCTTGACAACCTCTTCTTATTGCTCCTTTAACACAATTACGTGTAAAGTCTAAAGGAAAACGTTTACCTTCTTTGTCCATGCCTGTGTTAACCAGATACACATTACAATTATTAGCATGTATCTTATTCATCAACAAGTCACTGTACTCTTTTACTGCTCTAGGCATAAACGGAGATCCGTAGCAAGGACTAAACAAAGGTTTGATTTCGTTGCTACCTGATTCAGTTCCAGGCATTTGGCTAGTGTATCCTGTTTCAAAGAAACGCCTTACTGTGTCTCCAGTAATCTTACTAATGGGAGGAAACACACCTTTAGCATCCATTGTTAAAAAGAATATATTCTTTGCATGATTAAATGCAACTGGTGCATGATACGCATTTTTTACTGTGTCTATTGGATAACTTAGTCTAGCATTAGGTGCACCTGGATTCTCTTCAACAAGAGTATTACGTTCCCTTGCTAGTTCTACTGCATCAAAGATAGTAGGGTGTGTTTCTGCATTGAGTCCTTCACTCTTAGCATAGCATCCTGTTTCAATCATTTGTATGCTTTCATGCGTCCAAGCAACTTCATCATCGCTAATAAGTTGGTACTCAGGATCACTGCTTAGTGTTGTCTTACCTGTGCCACTAAGGCCAAACATTAAATTAGTTTCTCCTTGATATGTAAATGCAGCACAATGCATTGGCAGTGTTCCGTTCTCAGGTAATTCAAAACTTACAATACCAAACACACCTTTCTTAATCTCTCCTAAGAATGTTGTGCCTGCAATAAGCATTACATGTTCATCTAAGTGTACATGTATCTTAGGCTCAGATACTTCTAGGTCTGTGTTGTGTAGTATTGTCCAGTCTGCTGTATGTTCTAATCCGTTTTCTTCTACGGTAAACATGTTGCGAACAAACTGTGCATGTCTATCATCATTTGTTTCTACTCTAAAACATATTCCGCATGTATAAAATACAAGATTGTGGTTATATTCTAGTTCATACATTTCATTATGAAAGTCTTTAAAGTCTTGCTCCTTGCCAATCTTATTATACTTCGGGCGAGTAAGGTCAAGCTGTTCTGCACGATGTCCAAAGAACCATTTGTTTTCTGGACTTCGACCTTTTGGGTTTGTCGTAATACGAATATTCATATTATATGATCAATAATATATAATTAACTTTGATATAAATTTAAAATAATTGCCCTTAAAAAATATTTTTTTACAAAAAAAATTTTACCTAGCTCTTCTGCTTACAAATTTTTTATATAGTCAAAATACAATTAACCTTGACGTAGATAATGACCTATATTTTGCAAAAGATTTTTATTATTCAAGTGGTATTTTTTTGACATATTCAAAATTTGCTAAATCAAAAAACGAGAAAGCACTAATTAATCATTTTACAATAGGTCAGGAAATTTATACTCCATCTAGTCAGTTCTTTAGAAAGGATGAGGTAGAGCCAAGAAAATATGATTATCCATATAGTGGATGGTTGTTTTTTAAATATAAAAATCAAAGAGCTTTGACAGACACTAGCAGTTTATCTTTATCTGGAAAGTTAGGGATAACGGGATCAGCATCTTTAGCAAAGGGCATGCAAAATCTATATCATCGATTATTTCTTAACCTTCAAGAGCTTGAATGGAATGCTCAAATGCCTCAAGAGGTTCACCTTAATTTTTTAATCAATTACTTCAAAGGATTTAATGTGGAGGAAAATGTTAACCTTGAAACAAAATTGTTTTCTGAAGTGGGAACTTATCAAATAAAAACAGGCTTGGATGTTGGAATTATGATAGGACTTCTAGATTCATTTCACTTTTTTGATAATATAATGAACATGAAACAAAATAAATTATCTTTTTATCTTGGAACCAGACAAGAATATTACTTTCATGATTTCAATATAGAGGGAAGTCTTTTTAATGATAACGCATCTCTTACCATGAAGTCTAAAAAATATCGAAATATAATTCAAGTAGGATTATTACAGAGATTAAATAAGTTTCAAATCTTAACAACTTTTAATTCAATGTCTCAAGATAACTACAAACAAAGATTCCAAAGGCACCCATACTTAAAAATTAGCATAACATATCTTTTAGATTAATTTAAATTTTAACTTTTTTTTAAAAAAATCACTCCAGATTAAAATGTAAATTTAATAGGTGATTATAAAAACGCTTCTAAATTATTGTTTAGTCCTTTTTTAGCTAGGTTAATTTTGAATTTTTGTTAATTGGTTTTAATAGAAGCGTTTTTATCTCACCACTATTTTAAAAAGCGTGGGATGTCCGCTGCCTTCATCTTCAGAAGTAATCCAAAATTCTTTTTCATTTATAATCTTAATTGATTCCATTTGAGATTTCTCAATTGGAATTTTAAACTTATCAAATCTATTTGCTTTAAGAGGATCAAAGTCTCTAAATAAAATTATGTATTGATTCCCATCTGAATCATAGCTTATAAGAGCTAAAAGACCAATGCTACTATTATAATCAGCTCCAGTAATTAATGCGTTTACATTAAAGGTATTATTAGGTAAAAGAGAGCCGCCATTAGAGGGAATAAGATATAAATCAGTATTAAAAGATTCTCTGTCTTTAGAGAAAAGAGCTATAACATCATTAATGATTGTTAGGCCTTCAGCATCAAATTTGTGATGGAGGCTTGGGAAAAAAGACTCTTGTTGTTGATAGGAGAAATTTATAACATCAATAGCTTGAAAACTGTTGTTCGGATCAACTTTAATAATCCTAAGATCTTTTCTATTGCCAAAGTTGTTTCCTGTATCAGCAATATAAAGATACTGTCCATCTTGTGCTATGTCTTCCCAATCTTCATTTGTTAAATTAGAGTCAGAGGATTCATTAATATTATATTCTTGAAGGATTACCCCATCTTCATTCAATTCATATAAAACAGGATCTCCTCCAGAATCATTGTGAGTGATAAAATTATTATTCACGATTTCTAGTCCCGAAGTCTCGTTTATTTCTTTAGGGAGCTTAATTGTAGAAACAATTTCAGCTTCACTAAAGTCTTCTATTGGTTTTTGATTACATGAAGTAAAAATTAAAAATGAGATAAGGGTTAATTTTTTCATAATGGAAATCTATTTTTTAGATTTTTTCTTTTTCTTTTTGACTTTTTTTGGTTTGACTTTTTTTGGCGTCCAAAGATTTCTCCCACTATTTATCTTTTCAGGATTAACATTTGTTTTAACAATAATTACTCCTCCAGCTCCCTCACTCCCATATTTGTTTGTTGCTGCTAAATCCTTTAAAACTTCTACATATTTTACTTGATTTACATGTAGAGGTGGTGGGTTAGGGTATATAATCCCATCAATTTCCCACAAAACTTGATTGCCAGCAGTTTTGAAAGACTGTCTCCCTCTTAGAGCAATATTAGCGTTACCATATTTATCAGTAATTTTTCTGGCTCCAGGAATTCGGTTTGCAAGTGCATCAACAAGTGTTTGAGAAGAAACTATTTTAGTATTTTTAATCACTGATTCTTTTTCATTAGCTTGAGCTTGAACCTTCGCCAGTCCTGTAAAAAATATTAAAAATATACTCAGATAAATTCTCATAAAATTAATTTTTTAGTTAATCTTCTTTTTTCTTTTTTTTGTTGCAGTTCTCCACAAGTTTTTAGGGGAGTTGATTAGGTCATCATAATTTGCACCAACAGCAGTTTTAATTATTATTACTCCTGCACCTCCTTCACTTCCATACCTATTGGCTGCAGCAATCCCTTTAATAATTTCTACGTATTTAACTTGATGGATTCCGATCATAGGAACAGTTGAATACAATACCCCATCAATATCCCATAAAACTTCATCGCCAGCGGTTTGAACAGAATTCCTTCCCCTTAATGCAATACTAGCATTACCATATTTATCACTAATTTTTCTTGCACTTGGAACTTTTCTAACTATCGAGGCAACAAGTCCAACAGGGGAACCAGTTGCATCTTGGTTTGACCCAATTATTCCATATTCAAAAGAATTTATGCCTGCAGCATAATTTCTAGTTCCACGATTCGACGGTGTATAACCATGGTATTGAGAAAAAGATTCAAACGTAACGGTAAAAATGAAAAATATAGACAAATACAGCCTCATTTGTTAAGAGATTAATTATCAGTCAAATATAATGTAATATTTCATTTTTATTTATACATTAGTAAGCTATGTCAAAAAAATGGATAAATCTTGATCAAGTGTTTTTTCCAGTTGGAGTAAGTTCAGTTTATTTTGAAGGAAGAAGAGTCTCAAAGCGTGACATCCAAATTGATCGAAACTATAGAGAGGTTATGTCTAGCGAGTATGATGTTAAAAAACTCCCAGATCACATAGATTATCTTCCCAGGAAAAAGGCAGCTGAATATTTAAATGTTAGTGAAAGCACACTAATAAGGTATCATCTTGATGGTAAATTAAAATGGATAACAAGAAGAAATAGAACACCAATATATATTATAGAAGAATTAGATGCTTATAAGAAAAAAGGTAGTCCAGTAAAATAGTTATCTTAGAGTATTATCTAGTAAATGATAATAAAATTTCACAAAGTAAACTTAAAGAAAAAGTTCCCGCTACAAATCAGTAGAGGTATTAATTCTGAGTCACAAAATGTCTTTATTGAACTTATTGAAGATGGCATTACAGCATGGGGGGAGTCTGCTCCAGGTAAAACTGAGGGAGCGTCTTCTGCAATTCAAGTAGAAGAGTCTCTTGTGAAGCTAATAGAAGAGGGAATTGAAGGGTTGTCTATTTATGATGTTTATCAAAAAGGCAAGGAATTAAAAACTCCACCATGTGCCTTGGCAGCTTTGGATATTGCATTATGGGATTTAAAAGCAAAGAAAGCGAACCTGCAATTAAATGATTTATTAGGGATTCCTAAACCGTCGACACCAACTTCAATAACTGTTGGAATTAATCCCCCTGAAGTTGTTAAAAAAAGGGTTGAGCTAATACTTAAAAACAAACAAGTTAGGGCTCTTAAAATTAAATTAGGCTCACCAAATGGTATTGATTACGATAAAGAGATTTATTCTCAGGTTCTAGAAAGTACCAAGTCATCAAAAATTTTAATTAGAGTTGATGCAAATGGTGGCTGGGCTCTTGATGATGCTAAAGAAATGATCAAATGGTTGTCTGAAAGAAATGCAGAATACATTGAACAGCCTCTTGCAGAGGGTAATGAAGACCAATTAAAATTTTTGTTTAAAGGAAGGAGTTTGCCAATATTTGTAGATGAGTCATGTAGGTTTTCAGAAGATGTCCCCAGGCTAGCAAACTTTGTTGATGGGGTTAACCTAAAATTAATGAAATGTGGAGGCATCACTGAAGGTTTAAGAATTTTAAATACAGCTAGATCATTTGGATTAAAAACTATGATAGGTTGCATGAGTGAATCCTCAGTCAGTATTTCAGCTGGGGCATCGCTTACTGGAATAATTGATTATGTTGACCTTGATTCTCACTATAATTTATCTCCAGATCCAAGTTCAGGAGCGGTTATGATTAATGGAGTAACTATGACTAACAATGGCGATGGTCATGGTGCAAACTTAAATATTGAAAACTATGTTTAACAATAAAGATAAGGTAGCAATTTGGATGGAAGGAAGCCTAGATGATGATTATGGGAAGATGGGAATTAGCGCAATGAGATACCTTGAGAATGAGATTGTATGTGTAATAGACAGCACTCATTCTGGAAAAGTTGTTTCAGAAGTTTCACCTATAATTAAGAAGGATATTTTAATAGTAGATTCTCTTGAAAAAGCTAAATCAATGGGAGCATCAGTTCTTTTATTGGGTGTGCTAACTTCAGGAGGAGTTCTTCCAGATCACTGGGAGGAAACAATAATAAAAGCCTTAAAATTAGGTCTATCATTAATTAATGGTCTTCATGTAAATCTAAATGATAAATATTCAAGCTATATAGTTGATAAGGCTAATCAGTGGATATGGGACACAAGAACTCCTCAGTTTATATCAAAAATTGGTTCTGGAGAAACCCTTAAACTAAATAACAAGAGGGTTTTAATGATTGGAACTGATATGGCATCAGGAAAAATGACTACAGGTTTGGAGCTATATTCTTATCTAAAAAATAAAAACATTAATGTGGGGTTTGTTGCAACTGGTCAGATTGGTATAATGGTAACAGGGAAAGGAATACCTCTTGATGCGTATAAGTTAGACTATGCTTGTGGAGCAGTTCAGCATGCAGTTATGGAAGAAAAAGATAAAGATGTTATTATAGTAGAGGGGCAAGGATCAATTCTGCACCCCGGAAGCAGTGCCACGCTTCCACTTATGCGGGGAACTTGTCCTACTCACATGATCTTATGTCACCTTGCCCACAAGAACACATTACGATCTCCTGAGTGGGTAAAAGTCCCTAATCTTTTAAGTTTTATTAAACTAAATGAAGAGCTTGCAAATGTTTTAGGGACATATGCTAATTCTAAAGTTGTAGGGGTTTCTTTAAACACATCTAGATTAAATGACAATGAGGCAAAAAACTACATTTCAAAAGTTGAAAAAGAAACAGGTTTGCCAGCTGCTGATGTTATCAGATTTGGCGGTGAGAAAATATTTGAGAAAATAATAGAATAATTATTTAAGATGATGATCAGCGGCTCTAGTAGCAATTTGACTATTGGGTTTCACATTAACCTTATAGCCTAAAGAATTAGCCCAACCCTTTGTAGCAGCAATTAATTTATTGGATCTATATGCTTTGTCTGAATTATAGTCCATGTCTATCTCAACCTTGACGCTTATTTGCTTTGTTAGCCATTCCGCGACTATTATACTATGTTCAGCCTCTAGCCAAAGACGTTTCCACATATCATCAATGATTGTAACAGATGACTTACTTAAAATATAATGAACTCCTCGAGTTCCAAGTCTGTATGCAATTACACTTGCATAATTTGTTTGTTTACCAATGTTTTGGGAGTCTGATCCCACATGAATTTTAACAGAGGGAAAATCTTTGATAACAGATAAAGTATGACTAACAGGATCAATATTGTTCCCTTTAATATCCTTAAATAATCTCATGCTCTAAAATAAATATTATTTGTAAATTACACCTTTAACAAACAATTAAACTATCAACTAATGAAAAAATTTCTTCCAATTTTATTATTGACTCTTTCAGCCTTTACGCTTCACTCTCAAAGTGTAAATAAATTAAAAAAAGAATTATTGAATTCTCTTGAACAAAAATCATCTGCTTTAATATCTGTTAGCGATAAAATATGGGAGGCAGCAGAAGTTGCATTTAGAGAGGAGAAATCAGCAGAATATTTAATACAGTATGCAGAGGAGAATGGATTAAAAGTTGAGAAAGGTTTAGCTGGTATGCCAACTGCTTTTACGGCAACATATGGAGAGGGAAAACCTGTAATTGGAATTATTGGAGAATTTGATGCTTTACCTGGTCTGTCTCAGACATCAGTTCCATATAGAAATGAATTGGTTGCAGGTGGTGCTGGTCATGGATGTGGACATAACCTTTTTGGAACTGCCAGTTTAGGTGCTGCTATTGCTATAAAGGAGTTAATTGAAAAAGGAGCCTTAACAGGTACTGTTAAATTTTTTGGAACCCCAGCTGAGGAGAAATTTTTTGGAAAACTTTGGATGATAAGAGAAGGTATATTTGATGATTCAGATATTATTATGGACTGGCATCCAGGAGATAATACTGAAGCAAATGTTCAGCCATCATTAGCTCTAGTTGATTTTATGGTTGAATTCACTGGGCAATCTGCTCATGCCTCTGCTGACCCATGGAATGCAAGGAGTGCTTCGGATGCTTTAGAATTATATACTCATGGAATTAATGCATATAGAGAACATGTTAAACCTTCAGTAAGAATGCACTATCATATTCAAGATGCAGGACAAGTTGTTAATGTTGTCCCAGATTATTCAAGAATTTGGGTTAGAGTAAGAGATATAACAAAAGAAGGTTTAGCGCCTGTTTATGATCAGGTTAGAAAAATGGCTGGGGGTGCTGCGATAATGGCAAATGTTGATCATAAAGTCTCTTTAATTTCAGGAATTCATGATCTTCTGCCAAATCGAACAGGTGGAGCGGTTATGCAAAAAAATCTTGAAGCTCTTGGTGATATTCAGTACTCACAGGAAGAAATTGATTTTGCCATTGAAATGCAAAAAGCTAATGGGAAACCTACATTAGGTATTGATGGAAAAATTAGACCATTAAGAGAAACACTTGAAAGTCCTGGAGGAGGTTCTACCGATGTTGGAGATGTGAGTTATAATGTTCCAGTAGTTAGTTTAGCAGCGACAACAGCACCTAAAGGTGTTCCATGGCATTCTTGGTCAGTAGTTGCAAGCTCAGGGATGTCTATAGGACACAAAGGAATGCTTCATGCAGCAAAAGCTCTCGGAATGACAATGATTGATATATTTAAGGATAAAAAATTGAGAGAGGAAATAAAGAAAGAATTTGATGATAGAATTGGTGAATATGAGTATGACCCATATTTAGATCCAGGCCCACCCCCTATAGATTATGTTGATTAAATCCAAGATCTTTCTTTCATTTCTTTTGTAATATGCTTTCCGAGATAAAGTATAGCGATCATATTAGGAATTGCCATTAGAGCAAAAGCAATATCAATAATTCCAATTACAATCTCAACTGTTGCTAATGCTGAAAATATTATTGCTATTATATATATAATATTATAATATTTCCCTTTTTCAGGCTTTGTTAAAAACCCATAGCATTTTACACCATAATATGAATATGTTAATAGGGTTGAAATTCCAAAAACGGAGATCATGAAAATTAGCAAATAGTCGCCGAATCCAAAAAATAATAGTCTAAACGCTTCAAGAGTTAATAAAATTCCATTTAGTTCTTGAAAATTAGCACCACTGATAATTATAATTAAACCTGTTATTGTACAAATAAGAATTGTATCTAATATTGGCCCCAACATAGCAACTAATCCTTCATCAGTACTTCTAGTAGTAGTTGATTGTCCATGATAAATTGGAGCCAGCCCAACACCACTTTCACTAGAAAAAACTGCTCGTTTTATACCTATTAATATAAGGCCCCAAAAACCACCGACTACTGCAGAGTTAAAGTCAAAGGCATTTACAAAAATTAATTTAAATGTTGACGGAACTATTGAATAATTAGAAATTAAAATAAAAAGACCAATTAAAAAATAAACCACAACCATAAATGGAACTAAACCAGATGTTATTTTCACAATTGATTTTAATCCACCAAAAATAACTAGTGAAGTTAAAATTGTTAGAGAGATTCCTATAATTAATTTCCACCAAAAATCTCCTAGATCAATCAATTGGTTGGGGTTAAGAACATCAATATATGATTGTGTAAGTTGATTAGCAGTAAAAGCAGGCAGTACTCCAAAAAGTCCAGCAATAGAAAACCATATTGCAAGAGGTTTTCCATATTTTTTTATCCCAGTTTTCATATAATACATCGGTCCAGCTAATGGTTCTTTGTAGCTTTCATTATCTCTCATTTTTATAGAGAGAGAACAAGAATAAAATTTGATGATTGATCCAACAATCGCAGTTATCCACATCCAGACAAGAACTCCAGGACCACCTTGATGAATAGCTATTGACACTCCAGCAATGTTCCCAAGTCCAACTGTTGCCGCTAATACCGCAGATAACGCTTGAAACCTAGAAATACCTTTCTGGGACTGATCCTTGGATAAAAGAAGCCGGAAAGCTTTATTTATTTTTAATAATGGTTTAGCTTTTGATTGAATAGTTAGATAAAGTCCGCCTCCAATTATCAAAATAAACATAACCCAATTAAGAGGGTATAAAATAGAATTTAAGTAGCTTTCTATAGAACTAAATATTGCAACCATCCCGAAAATTAATGATTAAATTTTGAAAAGAATAGATTCTTTTATACTTTATGAATTAAATAAAAAATTATGCAATCAAGAAGAGCGTGGCTAAGATCATCATTGGGAATTGGAGGATTTCTTCTAGCTCCATCTATATTAACTGCTGAAGAAATACTAAAATTTAATCCAAGATCATTAGCGAAAAAAATAAAACTAAGTTCTAATGAGAACCCTTATGGACCATCTCAGAAAGTTCTAAAAGCTATTACAGAATCATTTGAAAATGCTTGTAGATATCCATATGAATATATGTACGAGCTACAGAAAAAACTTGCAAAAAAACATGACGTTGAACCAGAGAGCATTATTATAACAGGTGGTTCAACAGAAGCATTAAAGTTATCAGGTCTTGCAGTAGCCAATCAAAGTGGTGAGGTAATTGCAGGCCAACCAACTTTTCTTGCACTAGCTGATTATGCAAAATCTTGGGGGGCTACAGTTAAGTGGATTCCAGTTGATTCAAATAAGGGTTATGATCTTAAATCAATTGAGCAAAATATTTCTAATAAGACAAAAATGATTTTTCTGTGTAATCCAAACAATCCAACAGGAACATTATTAGACAAAAACAATCTAGTTGAATTTTGTCAAAAGGTTAGTAAGAAAACGGTAATTTTTAGTGATGAGGCATATTATGACTATATAGAAGACACAGAATACCCATCAATGGATTATCTGGTTAGAAAAAATCAAGATGTTATAGTTTCCAAGACCTTCTCTAAGGTATATGGATTAGCGGGACTACGAATAGGTTACCTAGTTATAAGACCTGAGCTTGCAGATAGGTTGTTTGGTAAATATACTCCATATGGAAGAGAAAAAATTGTTGCTCAAACAAATGTCCTTGCTGTAGCAGCTGCCACTGAAGCTCTTAAAGATGAGGAATTTTATAACTTTTCATTAAAAAAAGCAAAAGAAGGAAAATCAAAAATTTATAAACTTCTTGATTACCTTAATTTAAAGTATGTCAAATCAAGTACCAACTTTATTTTCTTCGAATCTAAAAAACATATTGATGAACTAGGAGCTCAAATGCTTGACAAGGGAGTAATAATCGGTAGGCCTTTTCCCCCATTTTATGATTGGTGTAGAATAAGCACTGGAACAAGTGAAGAAGTTGATAAATTTATCAATGGAATGTTAGAAGTTTATAGCTAGTTTTTATAAACTATATATGTTGCTTTAACTCCGGTAGCAAGATTCCAACGGTTATGTCCTACAAGATTTCCGATATCGTCATACACTCTTACTTCAGCCGTATTAGGCCCAGAACTTCCTTGGTTTAATGCAACAAAATCTATTACATTAAATCCAGCTTTTAAATCTAGTTTAAACCCAACTGCTTTTTCAGAAAGAAGGATAGCCGGCAACACAATCTTATCATTAACTAAAACCTCTATTATATCTCCATCTGGATATTCATGATCTCTTAAGACAATAGTAATAAGTTCTCCATCAGTACTTATTTCCCCTAAAAACATATCAACCTTAAACTTATTTATGTTTTTTTTAGATTCATTTGCTTGAGCATTTAATCTAGTTAGATAGTATTTAGTATTATCAATAAAGTCTTCTGATGAATTTTTATTCATATCACTATCTGGAAAAAAATCTTTTACATCTTTGTTTTTCAGTTTTTTTAAAAAGGGGTTACTCAAGTTACTAGGTTTGAATAATAATTTTTTCTTTTTTGGCTCGGAAGATAATTTTATACCTTTTGAGGAGCTATTAGAATTATCCTGCGCAGACACTAATTGAAAAAATGATGTTGTAAACACCAAATAAATTATATATTTACTATAATGCATAATAACCCGTTCTTATTATACTAAGATAACAGTTTTACAATGCAATTAAATAATATTGATTGGCTTATAATAGCTTCATTTTTTGTTATCTCTCTTTTTATAGGAATAATTGTTTCAAGAAAGTCTGGTAAAAATATTACAGAGTTTTTCTTGTCAGGAAGAAAAATGCCTTGGTGGTTATTAGGAATTTCAATGGTTGCAACTACCTTTTCTGCAGACACTCCAAATTTGGTTACAGATATTGTTCGTACAAATGGAGTTGCAGGAAATTGGGTTTGGTGGGCATTTTTATTAACTGGAATGTTAACTGTTTTTATATATGCAAAGCTGTGGAGAAGGTCAAATGTTTTAACAGATCTTGAATTTTATGAATTAAGATATAGTGGAAAAGGCGCTGCATTTCTTAGAGGGTTTAGAGCATTTTATTTAGGAGCTGTTTTTAATGTTTTAATTATGGCGAGTGTGTGCTTGGCAGGTATAAAAATAGGTGGAGCTTTATTGGGATTAGATCCGGTTCAAACCCTTCTAATTTCATGTATTATAACTGTTACATATAGTTCTATAGGTGGTTTAAGAGGAATTATAATAACTGACTTTTTTCAGTTTATTCTTGCGATGGGAGCAACTTTTTGGGCTGCATATGAGATAGTTAATTTACCTCAAATTCAAGGCTTATCAAATCTTTTATCTCACCCTGATGTGATACCTAAGCTTAGTTTAATACCTGATTTTGCGAATCGTGATCTTTTTATTGCAGTCTTTATAATTCCAATAGCTGTACAGTGGTGGGCAGTCTGGTATCCAGGGGCAGAACCTGGTGGAGGAGGTTATATCGCACAAAGGATGCTATCGGCAAAGGATGAAAAAAATGCTATATGGGCAACATTACTTTTTAATTTCATGCATTATGCTGTTAGACCTTGGCCATGGATATTGATTGCCCTTGCATCAATTATCGTTTTTCCTGATTTGAATTCTCTTCAAGAAGCTTTTCCAAATACAATTGTTGGACATGATTTAGCTTATCCTGCTATGATATCTTTTCTTCCCCCAGGACTACTAGGCCTTCTAGTCGCATCGTTAATTGCAGCATTTATGTCAACAATATCTACTCATTTAAATTGGGGGTCTTCTTACTTAGTTCATGATTTTTATAGAAGGTTTTATGTGAAAAATAAATCAGAAAAACATTATGTTTTTATGGGAAGAGTCTTTACTGTTTTGCTTATGGTTGCATCTGCTTTTTTTGCACTGTATCTTAATAATTCGCTTCAAGCATTTGGGATCATTTTACAAATAGGCGCTGGAACAGGTCTTATATTTATTCTTAGATGGTTTTGGTATAGGATAAATGTATATAGTGAATTAACGGCAATGATTGTTTCTTTTTTAATCGCTTTATGTCTTGAGTTTTTTCCAAATGATTTTTCTGTTGAACAAAAGTTAATATTAGGAGTGACCTTAACTACAATTTCATGGATTATTGTAACCTTTATGACTCCACCTTCTTCGATGGAAACTTTACAAAACTTTTATAAGAAAATACAACCAGGTGGTCCAGGATGGAAAAAGGTAGTTCAGATTTCAGAAGAGAATGGTATTAATATAAGTGGAACAAAAGAAAAATGGGATGTCCCAAATGGGATTTTATGTATGGTCTTTGGAAGCTCATCTGTTTATAGTATTTTATTTGGGATTGGGTATTTACTATATGGTCAATATAATCTCGGATTCAGCTTTTTAGCTTTTTCACTCTTGTCTCTTTATTTACTTATGAAGTTTTGGAAAAAAATGTCAACTACAAGATAATTTAACCTAAAATCATTCCAACCATTGTTGCCGATAAAAGTGAAACAAGAGTTCCGGCAATCATTGCTTTAAAACCTAATTCAGTTAGAAGCTTATATTTTTTAGGAGCAAGTATTCCAATCCCTGCAACTTGAATCCCTATTGAAGCAAAATTTGCAAAACCACACAACATTATAGTTGCCATTATAACAGATTTCTCATATGTTAAATGGATTACGCTAGTTAAATCTTTTAGACTTGCTAACTCGATATAAGCAACAAATTCACTTGCAACAATTTTAACCCCTAAAAGTTGACCCATTAATGTCATATCTTCTTTAGCGATTCCAATTAACCACATTAGAGGGGCGAAAATATATCCTAACATTAATTCTAAAGAAAGAGATTCATAAACAGTGTTGTTTTTGATCCACTCATTTATTCCAAATAAATCAGCCCCTTGAAATAAAATACCATTTATTAATGCGATAAGGGCAAGAAATACTAACAGCATTGCTCCAACATTAACAGCCATTTTTATTCCATCTCTTGTACCATTTGTTATAGCAGTTAATAAATTATCTCCAGTAATGTCTTCGTTTACCTTAAAGTCTTTATTTATTTTTTCATCTTGAGGATATATTAATTTAGAAATTACAATCGCTCCAGGGGCAGCCATAACAGATGCTATAATAAGATTTTTTGCAACTTCTATTCTTTGAACAGGATCATCACCTCCTAAAAACCCAATATATGCAGCAAGAACACTTCCTGCAACAGTTGCCATGCCTCCAGTCATTAAAAGAAAGTACTCTGACCTATTCATTTTGTTTAAATAGCCTTTAACAAGAAGAGGAGCTTCTGTTTGTCCAAGAAAAATATTACCTACTACGGCGAGACTTTCTTGTCCGGAGATATTTAATAATTTGGTAAGAAGCCAAGCCATTCCTTTAACTACTTTTTGAATTATCCCATAATAATATAAGACAGATGTTAAAGCAGAAAAGAATATAATAACTGGGAGAATCTGAAACGCAAAAATTGCTCCATACTTTTCAGAGTTAGCTAATTCTCCAAAAAGAACTTTAGTCCCCTCATTAGTAAACACTACAATTGCTAAAAACACTTCCCCTATTTTTTCAAAAAAGATTGCAACTGCATCAACTTTTATAACACCAATAGCAATAATCAATTGACTTAAAACACCAATGCCTATTGTTTTCCAATCAATATTTTTTTTATTATTACTTAGTAAGTAAGCTATAACCAATATTGTTGATATTCCAAGGAATCCTCTTGTAATTGAAATTAGTGAAATGCCATCATGTGGTATTAACTCCATAGCTATAGTTTATTTTTTACCATCCTTGTTTGTCTTTGTATGAGTTATCCCATCTAGAAAGAATAACTTTTTGACGAGTATAAAACATAACTCCTTCTGATCCTTGCATATGTAAGTCTCCATAAAAAGATTCATTCCAACCTGAAAATGGAAACATTGCCATAGGAGCAGGAACGCCAACGTTAATTCCTACCATACCGCATTTAATGGATGCTCTAAATTCTTTTGCTGAAGCTCCGCTAGTTGTGAAAATAGTTGCCCCATTACCATAATTTAATTTGTTCAACCATTGGATAGCTTCTGTTAAATTTTTTGGATTTAAAATAGACAATACAGGTCCAAAAATTTCTTCACTGAATACTGTCATATCAGGGTTAACATTATCAAATAAAGTTGGTCCTATAAAGTAACCTTGATTATCGATAAGTTTTCTTCCATCGTTTATCAGTGATGCCCCGTTTTTTTCTACTTTTTCAATTATTTTTGAAATTCTCTCTTGTGAGTTGCTATCAATAACTGGTCCCATTTCAGTTTTTTCATTTTTTATTGGGTCTCCAACAATAAGTTTATCAATAGCTCCACTAACCTTTTCTTTTAATGACTCTTTAACGTCACCAACACCAACTAATAAAGAACCAGCCATACATCTTTGTCCAGCACAGCCAAAAGAAGAACTCATTATTGCTCTTAATGTTGAATCAGGTTCTGCATCTCCCATTACTAGAAGAGCATTTTTTGCAGCACCTCCAGCTTGAACTCTTTTACCATTGCGTGATGCAAGAGAATAAACATGATGTCCAACAATAGATGATCCGACAAAACTTATAGCACTGATTTTTGGATGTGTACACAATCCATCAACAATTTCTTTACCACCATGGATTAGGTTTAAAACTCCTTTAGGCAATCCAGCTTTTTCAAAAAGCTTTACTAGTTTGACGGCAGTTAAAGGAACTTTTTCACTAGGTTTTAAAATAAATGTATTTCCACATGCTATTGCTAATGGGAACATCCACATTGGCACCATTGCAGGGAAATTAAAAGGGCTTATCCCAGCACAAATTCCAAGAGGTTCTCTAATTGTTGTGGCATCAATATTAGGGGCAACCTCTGCTAGACTTTCACCTTTTGAGAGTTGAGAAATGCCACATGCAAATTCAACAACTTCAAATCCTCTTTGAATATCACCTTTGGCCTCAGCTAGAGTTTTACCATTTTCTGTTGAAATTATTTTTGCAATTTCTTCTAAATTATCTTTTAGTAAAGACCTGTAATTAAAAAGAATTTGAGCTCTATTATTGGAAGGCAAACTAGACCATGAAACAAAGGCTTTTTCTGCAGCTTCAACAGCTTTATTTAATTCTTTATTACCGCACATTGGAGTTTTTGATATTATTTCTCCTTTTGCAGGATTATAAACGTTAGTACACCTGTCTTTCTTAATTGACAACCATTCACCATTAATAAATGATGGAACAATTTCATATGATTCAGAGGGCATGCTTTATCTTTTTTATTCTTTTGAAATATAGAAAAATTAAAAGAATAAAAATAATTATCATTGATTAAAAATCTTTATGTACTAATGATAAATATTATTAGATTTGGAAAAAATTATCTTCAAAAGAAATTATGAAAAAGAATCATTTCCTCTCATTACTATTTCTGTTTTTAGCCATCTCTTGTAACAAATCAAAAGATGTCACAGATAATAATAGCGCAATTACGAACAACAACAGTAATAATATAAATACGCCAGTAGATACTTATGTATTTAATAATGAGCTTACATGGTCTGATGAATTTGATGTGGACGGGTCAATATCTCTTGATAAATGGAGTATAGAAACAGTTGCCCCTAATAATGGAAGCTGGTGGAATGGCGAGCTTCAGTATTATACCGACAAAGAAAATAATATAAAAATAGAAGATGGTCTTTTAAAGATTACAGCTAAGTATGAAAGCTTTAATGGTAAGAATTACACTTCAGCAAGAATTAATACTCAAGATAAATATGAATTTACTTATGGTAGGGTAGAACTTAGAGCTAAACTTCCTAATTGGGAGGGTATGTGGCCTGCATTTTGGTTACTTGGAGCTAATTATGATGTAATTGATTGGCCCTACTGTGGAGAATTAGATATTTTAGAACATGGAGATTATGTAAAAGATTCTACTATAGATGATCCTGGCTTAATTTCATCAGCAGTTCATTATGGACCACTTGATCATAAATCTCAATATGAAAACATCCCAAATACAATTTTTATGGCTACAGGTCAAGAAAATTTTGTTAGAGCTGAAAAAATTATTGAAAACCCTTTTGATCAATTTCACACATATGCAATTCAATGGGCTCCTGATAAAATTCAATTTTTTATAGACGATGAAATGTATTTTGAATTTCCACTTCAAGCTCAACATTCGCCTTTCGATAAACCATTTTTCTTGATATTAAATTTAGCAGTTGGAGGGCACTGGACAGACGGATATGTAGCGCCAGGATTTGATCAAGCAATATATGAAATAGATTATGTTAGGATTTATCAATAAAGTTATATTTCTCATCCCCTTTTTAGCCTTTGGTTCTATCCAAAATGATACAATTCAAAAGATTGATCTAGAGAATGTAATTGTTAAGTCAACAAAGATTAATTCAAACAATAAGCAAATTCCTCTATCAGTTTCTGTTAAGAATTTCAGATTAGACAAGAACTTTAATTCTCAATCTTCTTTTTCAGAT
>Ga0209445_1000419_pt1 | contig 24022 bp, 16 predicted proteins | sample MarorgKNORR_S2LV_4_FD_188223 | JGI IMG/M metagenome (GOLD analysis project Ga0209445, IMG submission 188223) | Marine microbial communities from the Southern Atlantic Ocean, analyzing organic carbon cycling - NADW_A/KNORR_S2/LV (SPAdes) (version 2) | ecosystem: Environmental > Aquatic > Marine >... | reverse complement strand
TAGGCTCTGAAGGTAAATATGGGGCCGACACCGGCGTAGTCGCCGCGCAGCCCGCGAGAATCAGACTCAGTAAAATGGTAGCGCCAAGGACTGTCCAACGGCCCCGGATAAACGATAATGTCATGGCTTTTTCTACTCTTATGGGAGATTAGGGGCTCAAGGTATTTGTAGCCCGGAATTTGTAACCCGGATGATGTCAATGTTACCCCAAAGAAGGGAAGGACCCATGTTGATGCGCTTGGAAGATCATCTCTCCGGGATGCCGGTTATGATCGCGGTCCCAAGCACTACGGTCTCGGGGCAAAGACAGGTCCGGAAACAAGACCAGAACTATAGAATAATACGTTATCGCTGTGTTTCTTGGATGCACCAGCGTAGAGTTGGGTGCGGCCGACGTCCCATCGGCACGGGCTCGCGACATCCGATAAATCGACCGGAATTTCGACCAGATTACGCGTCCGGCAACCGGGGTGTTGCCAGGCTGATTCACTGTGGTAAACTCAAATAAAGTGCCCGGTTTACGTAGTCGCTACTTGGGAGGAGGTCTTTGCTAGAACAATCGACCCATACCGCTGTCGCCCAACGAATTGTCGATAACGTTTCCAAAGTGATCGTTGGCAAAAGGTCTGTAATAGAACACGCCTTGGCGGCCTTGATCGCCCAGGGGCACATCTTGGTTGAAGACGTCCCGGGTGTTGGCAAAACTATGCTAGCCAAAAGCTTGTCCATATCCATAGGCTGCAATTTTAAGCGTATTCAGTTCACCCCTGACCTACTGCCCAGTGACGTGGCTGGAATCTCGGTTTACAACCAGGCCACCGGAGAATTTCAGTTTCGCCCAGGTCCCATAATGTCGGAAGTCGTTCTCGCCGACGAAATCAACCGGGCGACACCCAAGACCCAGTCGGCGCTGCTGGAGGCGATGGAAGAACTGCAAGTTACCGTGGACGGGGTAACCCACCACTTGCAACATCCCTTCGTCGTCGTGGCCACTCAGAACCCTATAGAGTACGAAGGCACGTTCCCTTTACCCGAAGCCCAACTGGACCGGTTCTTGATGCGCATCAGTTTAGGGTATCCCGAATTCGAGGAAGAATTGGCGGTCATTGAGCAACAAGAGCAGGCACACCCCATCGATAGTTTAGAAGCTGTGGCAACCCCGAAGGATGTGATTGGTCTACAAGAAGCGGCCAAAGAGATTTATGTCGACCGGGCCGTGCGGGAGTACATCGTGAATCTCACCGAGGCCACCCGGGATCATCGGGACGTGTCCCTGGGCGCCTCGCCGCGCGCTTCATTGGGACTTTTTCGGGCTGCCAGAGCGTTGGCATTGGTGTTGGACCGGGACTATGTGATTCCCGACGACATTAAGACGTTAGCTGCCTCAGTCACCGCTCATCGAATCATTCTCTCGCCTTCGGCCCGGATGCGGGGCGTGCGTAGCGTGGACCTGGTATCAGACTTGCTTAACACAATAACCGTGCCCGGGGCCACCCGCTAGTCCACGCCATGAGACCGGGGATAGCGGACCATGCACAGCCCGAACCGGCAAAGCCCGTTTTTATGGCAGGACGCCTGGGCTTTCATTGCTAGTCGCGACAAAGAACCTTCAGTCGAGCACGTAAGAAGAGCAAACTTTTGAGCAAAAGAACTCTAGGAATTCTGGTTCTACTTTTCGTTATAACTTTCTACACTTTCGGAACCGGCTTCGCCTTTTTCTTCCGGTTCCTCTATGCCCTGCTGTTGTTGGGGACAATCGGGTTGGCCTGGGCGTGGCTGAATCTGCGCGGCATGGAATTGCAACTAACCCGCATCGCCAGTAGGGGCCAGGTCGGCGAATACGTGGAGGGCCGGATCCGCGTCATAAACAAGAACAAGCTGCCCAAGTCCTGGCTGGAAGTCGTTGAGTTCACCGATCTGCCCGGATATTCCACCGGCCGTGGCGTGGCGATGGTCGGGGACCAATCCAGAACCTGGCGGACCGACACTTATCTGAGCAAACGGGGTAAATTCAACGTTGGCCAGGTGGAAGTCACCAGCCAAGACCCCCTTGGTGTATTTCGCCTCAAGAGGCGATTCCTGGAGCCGGTGCCTTTCATCGTCTTTCCCGCGGTCGAACCACTGCCGGACTTGGACCTCCGTTTCTCTCACCTGCCCAGCGACAGTAAGACGACCCGGCCGGTAAATCAAGTAACCACCGACGTTTCCTCGGTGCGCGAATATAATCCCGGGGATAGCTTCCGCCGCATCAGTTGGCCATATACCGCTAAGATGAACAAGTTAATGGTCAAGGAGTTCGACTTGGGTTTGTCCGCGGATGCTTGGGTGGTGGTGGATATGCAACGCACCTCCCACCCGGCCCATGATGACGAAGTTAACAACACCGAGGAGTTATCGGTGACGATCGCCGCCTCAATCATCTCCCGTATGGTGGAGTTGTCGATGCCCGTGGGTCTGGCGGCTAATGGGGAAAACTCCTACGTCTTTCGGCCCGATACGAGTCCGGAGCACCAAGGCCGGCTGTTGGAGGCATTGGCGGAGGTCCAGGCCACCGGAACGACTTCTTTGGAGCGGTTTCTATATGACCTCCGGGGTCAGATGAGCCGTTTCAACACGTTGACGGTAATCACGCCATCCACCCGCACCGAGTGGATACCAGCTCTGAACAGCATTCGGCGGCAAGGGGTCAACGTAGCCGTGGTTCTTATAAACCAGCGGGATTTTGGCGGTACGACCAACCCCGAGTTTTTAGTGGACATCCTGTTTGCCAACGATATCGCCACCTACACCGTTAAGAAAGATCAGGTTTTGAACGAAGCCTTAAGATTTCCGGTGGATCACCCGGAAAACTATTTGGGGCAAATGCCACAGCCTAGCGCTCAGGAGACCCCAGCGTGACGGTCAACGGATTGGCTGATCCCGGGGCCGTTCGCGAACGGCTTAACACGGAAGTTCTCGCCGATAGTCTGTTGGCCCTCGCCAGATTCTTCCGGCCATCCGACGGTTGGCTGGCCTTCCTTTTCCTTGCCATGAATCTGTGGGTGGTTATCTTTTCCGTGGAGCAGGCCGAGTGGGTGCCCGGCATGGAGTTAACAAGTCTGGTCATTATGGCCATGCTTACCGGCATACTCCTGTACCGGATACCGGCTTGGGCCGGCTTGATGTTACCCATCGGGGGGGTCGTGGGTTTATTGGTGATCGTCTGGCAATTCACCTCCCGGGAAATTGCGGACGTCACGGTGACCAACGCGGACCAGCTGTGGTTCCGGCTGAGCCTGTGGGTTGAAGCCGCCAGGACCGGCGCCATCAACATAGACACGGTGCCGTTTGCCTTTGGCATTATGTCCTTGATCTGGCTGGCCGGCTTCCTGGCAACCTGGATGTTTTTCCGCTACCGCAATTTTTGGGGGGTTTTCGTACTGGGAGGCGCGGGACTGCTATCCAACCTAACCTACCTGCCGCCCCAGGCCAGCGCGCACTTAATTCTGTGGCTATTCACGGGACTTCTGCTGATTGCACGAGTCCAATCGGTTCGGCGGCGCCAAGAGTGGGCAAGGCGAAATGTTACCTACGATGACCATCTCGGGCTTCTTTCCTTTTGGGACACCTTTGTTCTGGCCTGTATTGTCTTAGTGGTGGCTTCGTTGCTTCCTGTTGGAAGCAAATTCGGCCCTGCCAACGTCATGTACGAGTTCTTTCGAACACCTCTCACAAGCTATGAGGACGACTTCAACCGGTTGTTCGCCGGCCTGCCGGCAAGGCGCCCCCTGGGTTATCGCATCTGGGGGGACGTTCTGGCATTCCAAGGCACCATCAATCCCGCTCCTACTCAGGTACTTTTTGTAGAGTCCCCGGTACCTTTGTATTGGAAGGCTCGGACCTACGGCACCTACACCGCTAAGGGATGGATATCCGATAACACGGTATTGAAGCCCGTTGATTGGACCCCGCCGTTAGCCTCACCTCAGCCTTACGCCAGCCGGTTCGACGTTAGCTATTCGGTAACTCCTCAATACGACTCCAAGACTCTCTTTGGGGGTGACCAAGTGGTCGAAGTGGGCCGGGACGTTCAGATCGAGACCTACGAATCGCCTACCTACACGGTCGACTTCACCGAGTCTGACATCGCCAGCAACCATCCGCAGCCCGTGGTTCAGGTTGCATCCAATCTCCAACAGTCCTTCAACTCGGGGGGGTCGCCGGCCACCGATTCTTCATTGGCGGCAAGGCTTCCCAACGAGTTCCGCCTAGTCGATGTCTCCCGAACCAGGAATGGCGTCGTTGAGCAAGTCGTGCTGGCCGACGTTCTCCCGGAGCAACCGGATGTTCTGTCTGTCCGGAGTCCCAACCGTACCGTCAAAAGAGGGGACGCCTACAGCATTAAGTCTTCGGTGTCACTGGCTACACAAAGACAACTTCGGAACTCAGGCACCGATTATCCCTCATGGGTTCTGGAAAAGTACACGCAGCTACCCGACGACTTACCCCAGCGGGTGAGTGCCTTGGCGGATAGGATCACCGCCGGCGCCGATACCCCTTACGATAAAGCACAAGCCATTAAGGAGTATCTGAACACCCTTCCCTACACATTGTCGGTTGATCCTCCTCCTTTCGACGGCGATGGTGTCGACCATTTTCTTTTCACCTTGAAACAGGGCTATAGCGAATATTTTGCCTCCGCGATGACCGTAATGTTGCGGTCTGTGGACGTGCCAGCACGGATGGCCACGGGATACACCACCGGCGTCAGAGACGTCAGCGACGAATTTTACGTGGTTCTAGATAGCAACGCCCACGGCTGGCTTGAAGTATATTTTCCCAACTATGGATGGATTGCCTGGGAGCCTACCCCCGGGAAATCCTTCCCTATGCCAGTGCCGCCTGTGGCTGTGACGGGGGGCGACGAAGTATTCGCCGCTTCAGAAGACGCCCTAGAGGACGAGTGCGAGGACGATGACTTCGAAGACTGCGACGACGGGCTGGCCCCAACTAACGGAGGCGGCAACCAGTCACAGACAACGGTGTTCGGCGCGGGGCTAACTAAGATTCTTTACTGGATGGCCGTCATATTTGGCGTGGCCGTCGTGGCCGGCTTCGTAGTGAACCTGCTGTGGCGAAAATTTATGTTGCCGGCGGAAGACCCCCACGTAGCCTTCCGGCGATTGGCAACTCTTGGCAGGTTGGCCTCCGTTGGGCCGATAGCCCACCAGACCCCGTATCAATATCGCCAACGCTTGGCTCAGCTACTGCCGGACCATTGGGACCAATTGTCGGTCGTCGTACATTCTTACGTCCGCAGCCGTTATGGCCAACGGCAATTGAACGATGAACAGCGCCTCAGTTTGGCCCAAGCTTGGATTGAATTACGCATGCCCTTGTTGCTTCAGAGTCTGCGGCGGAGAAACACATGAGCGGTAACCGTTATCACATTTGCCAGGTGAACATGGGGTGGGTGGGTCTTGTAGCCTCAGACGTTGGCCTGTGCCGGTTAAGTTTCCAGCCGACTCCCCAAGATTTGCTGGAAGATTTGGGCTCGTCTCTGGACCACGCCACCGAAGATGCGGATAGCTTTACCCAAGTAGTTGCCTGTTTGGAGCGGTACTTCCAGGGGGAGACAGACGCCTTGGATGAGATTAAGCTGGACCTGCGGGGAGTCCCGCCGTTTTTTGGCGCGGCATATACCGCCTGCCGAAGTATACCGCCGGGAGAGACACGCAGTTACGCTTGGCTGGCCGCCGAGGCAGGCAGGCCCTTGGCCGCCCGCGCGGCAGGACAGGCGATGGCCAAAAACCCCTATGCTCTGATCATACCGTGTCACCGGGTCATAGCCAGCAACGGCGACCTTCGAGGCTACGGGGCCGGAGGTCTTCGGGTTAAGGCCAAGCTTTTGGAGATGGAACGGAAAGACGGCTAGAGCACGAACACCACGCTCGCCGGTCCCCAGTGACGGCGCGCGAACAAAAGAAATAAACGGGAACGCGCGATCAGGCTAGGAGGCGTTGATTTGACGGTATCAGGCGGCCCAGTGGAGCATTGGGCGGATGTAGGCGACCTGCGCATGCGGTACCTGGATTGGGGAGGAGACGGCCCTCCGGTGGTGGCATTGCACGGTTTGGCATCCTCGTCCCATTGGTACGATATCGTAATACCCCTGCTCCGCGACCATTATCGAATCATCGCGCCCGACCAGCGGGGCCACGGACAGACAACTCAAGCCACCACGGGTTATGACTGGGCAACCTTATCCGGAGACGTGGCCAGACTTATGGACCACGTGGGGATGGACCAGGCCACAGTATTGGGCCACTCCTGGGGTGGAAACGTCGCTACCAACATGGCAGCCCATTATCCAGACCGGGTAAACCGCGTGGTGATGATTGACGGAGGGTTCCTGGGCGGCCAAAATTCCCGGGATACCAACTGGGAAGAGTTCTCCCAACGGGTGCGGCCCCGGGACGTGTCCGGAAAGCGTGATGAGTTTCTTGACCGGTTGCGGGTCCAGTTGGCTGACTGCTGGTCCGACGACTTGGAGCGCATCGTTCAAACCATGGTTTACGAAGATGCTGAGGGGCAGATCAGGGATATCCTACATCCAGACAACCACGCCCAGGTCATCCGGGCCATGTGGGACCAGCCTCCCGCGACGGTCTTGCCCCGGATCACCTGCCCCGCGATGATTGTAGCCGCGGGACCAAGGCCCGATCGGGCCGGATCGGATTTCTCCATCCGCCGGGAAGAAATGGTGGCCGCCGCAGCTGAGAACCTCAAGGACGGCCAAGTTCACTGGATCCCGAACACCATCCACGACATTGGATATCACAAGCCGGTGGAGTTGGCCGATCTCATCAAGGGTTTCATCCCCGCCGGTTAATAAGGTCAGGGGATGCTGCCGGGGTTAGGAATCGGCCGCTGCCTTGCGGGCGAAGAATACGCAGTGGTCCACGGGTTTAGGGTCGGTGAAGTACAGCAGGCCGCCCAGTTCCTCGGGAGATTCAGCCTCAATCAAACTGAGGCCCAACCCCCCAAGTATCCCCAACAATTCGCTGTCTTGGTACAACCGGAAGGTGCGGTCTATTCCGTAGTCCTTGTCGAAGACGGTGATGACGCCTTCTCCGCATTTGAACATCAATTCCAGGACGCCCCCAGGCCGCAGCACCCGGGCAAACTCCGGCAAGACAACGTCCCGGACTATCTCGGGGTCAATGTGCTGGATAACCGCGTTGCAGGCCAGGAAGTCAAAGGACACGTCTTCGAAGGGGAGCGCGTTCGTCAGGTCGGCCACGGACACCCGGTCGGTGAGCTCCGGGTGCATTTCCCGGGCCGCCTGAATGTTCTCCTCTATAGCATCGATACCGACTACGTCGTAGCCCTCCGAGCAGGCGTGCAACACGTCCCTGGCTCCGGCGCCGCACCCGGCGTCCAGGCCCCGCCGTCCGGGCGCCAACTCCATCATTCGGTCCCAAAGATCCCAATCGTGTCTCAATTTCGGGTGGGAGGTCTTGGTGTAAACGGATTGGATAAACTCGCCGGACACCTGGGCGTAGCGGCCAGCATAATCATGGTAGAAATTTGCCGAGTAGTCAGAAGCGGTCACAGAATATCCCCGTAGTTGCTGGCGGTTGGAAACACTAACGGCATCACAACAATTGGCCGAGGGCTCCCAGGAATCCGCTGATATCATCTTGGGAGAGTACTCCTACCGTACCTAGCCGGAAGGTCGACTCGCTCAGATGCCCCTGCGACTTGTAAATGACGTATCCCTGCTGTTTCAGAGGCCGATGAAGATCTTCGTAGGATATTCCTTCCGGCATCGTCACCGTGGTCATTGTGTTCGAAAGGTATTCCCGCGGCACGAGGAAAGATAGCTCCAGGGAAGCGAGCCCGTCGCGGAGGGACTTGGCGATTTCCTGGTAATGGGCGATGCGTGATGACACGCCCTCCTCAAGCAACTCCGCCGAAGCCTCGCGAAGGGCGTAGATTGTCTGCACCGGAGGAGTGAACGGAGTTTCACCGCCTTCCTCCCGGTCCAATGTGCTCACTAAATCTGTTGAGAACGCCACTGGGTGGCGATGGGAGATGGCCTCCCGAAACTCGCTGGAGACGACCACGAAACCAACACCGGGCACGCCCCGCAGGCATTTGTTGGCCGACCCGATGACCAGATCGACTCCCCATCCGGAAAGGTCCAGTTCTTCTCCGCCGATGCTGCTGACCGCGTCCACCATCACCCACTTCCCGTGGCTCTTGGCGATACCGGCCACCTGTTCCAATGGGTTGAGGATCCCGGTGGTGGTCTCATGGTGGATCAGGTACACGCTGTCATGAGGCGTGTCCGAAATAAGCTGTTCCACCTTATCCATCGACATTGGCGAGGTCCAGTCGAACTTCTCGATCGAATGCGGAACCTGAAACACCTGGGCAATCTGGGCGGCTCGTTCGCCGTAGACTCCATTGGCGAGAATCAGCACACCGCTGCCGACATCCCTGAGAGACGTGATGGAGGCTTCGATACCAGTGGTGCCGGAGCCACTCAGCACCGCGCAGGCATATCCATCAGGTACGCCGCAAACTTGCAACAGCTGAGTTCGGGTCTCCTGGAGCAAGCAAGTGAACTCGCTCTCCCGGTGTCCTATATCGGGATTGGTAAGGGCGGCGCGTACACGCTCCGAGATATTCGCCGGCCCCGGAGAGAAAATAATCATGTGCTTGAGCCCCCTGGCAATTCCTTATGTTTGGATTTGAGAAATGATTTAGGCCCTGGGATTAGACACGTTCCAATTCGCCTCGGAGCCTGTTACGTCAACCCTACCCTCGGGTCCTTGACCCTGCCTCGACTTGATCCGGCACCGATGCCAAGAGCCGGCGCGCTTCGGTTCGCTCCCGGTCTTTACGCGTGATTCGATCAAACCCGACAGTGGCAAATACCACCGGCACCGTGGCACACGACTCATCTACCGCAAGGCTACTCCCACCTTCCAGAATGGCGCTCCCTACCTCTGACATCGCTTTGTGGGCGGCGCGGAGCATGTGGTTAGCATGAATAATTACATTGAATCCTCTGGCTATTAACTCATCATCGGATACAGTGTTGTAGGTGGTGGGTACGCTCACCAGCAAGGGCCGCCGTCCCAAACGTCGACACAACCCCGGGTAAGCATCCGTGAAAGCGAATATCTCCGCTGGGTCCGATTTGTTGGAATGGATCATGATTCCATCGGTGCCAGCCAGGATATATTGTTCGGCTCGGCTCAGGGCATCGGCAACACCTGCCCCTGAAATAAGGCTTTCCAGGCGAGAAATAATCATGAAATCGTCGGTGGTTGCGACTTCTTTACCCGCTTGAATTTTTTCCGCGAAGGCCCAGGGATCTTCGAGGTCTTGATTTGCGGCAGCGTCGAGACTGTTTCTCTTCGGGTACACTTTGTCTTCGATTATGACCGCAGACACTCCCAACCTTTCCAGGGTCCGTACCAGGTACTCGAACTGGGCAGGTTCGCCGCCAGTGTCGCCATCCACTATGAGGGGCTTCGACGTGACAGTCAGTATCTCATTGATGGTGTGGACGCGGGAATCGTTGCCGACGATAGACGCGTCGGGCAGGCCCTTGGAGGCTGAGTCCGTCAGGCTACTCTCCCAAAGACCGTCGAATTCCAAAACTTGACCGTTCTTCTCGACCCGGACATTTTCCGCAATGATGCCGCTCAGGCCGCTGTGAGCTTCCATAATGCGGGCGAAACCCTTGCGGTCGATGCACTCCCGTAGCGACTTGAGCCGTTCGAAGGGCGAAAGTTTGTTGTCCAAAATCATGGTATACCACCTCTTCCTGTCTGAGATTAATCTCCCAAATCAGTCAAGTTAATCTTAATAAGCTTGTACCGGTGACAATCTATCGAAACGATCCTACGCGGGTTTTTCCCCGGTGACCACGCCCAGTTGGGTGGGTAATCCAATCAATTCAGTATTTTGGAATCCCTCCTTTTGAAGCCAATCCGCTACTTCTTCCCCTTCACGGTCGCCGGCGCCTGGATCGAAAGCTACAAGAACGTATAGGTCTTCCAGGGTATCCAAACGATTCCGCTGTGAGTCGTGATCTATCCTCATGTAGTCTTGGATAACGATCAGACCTCCCGGTTCCATCAGATCGTATGCCAGCTTGATCAGTTGGCGAGAATCTTCTTCCGGCTTTATCAGGACGACCCCAGATATGAGGACGACATCGTAACCGCTACCAAGATCGGTCTGGAAAAAATCTCCTTCCAGCAGGGTGATACGGTCTTCCAGGTTGCTTTCCTTGACCAGGGGTTTGGCAATGGCAAGGGGCTCTTTTTGGTCAGCCACCACTGCCTTCAACTGGGGATTGCCCGCACAGAGGGCTATGCTGTAGCTGGCAGCTCCACCCCCCAGGTCAAGGAGCTTACGCTTATCTCTAAGGTCGAGGCTCTCCACCAGATAATGCGCCTGACCCGAAGTCGCCCGATTGTGCTGGCCAATCATGTAGTCGGACCAGTAGGTGTCTGCGTCAACGAACCCAGTCTCATAAGGCAGAAGGGTCTTGCCCTCCCGAACTATCTCGTCAAGCCTGCCCCACGAGGCCCAAGTATTGGTATGGTGAAGGGCGTGGTCCCCCACGTATGCAGATTTATTTTTTACCAGGAACCTAGAGGTGAGGGATGAGTTGGTGTACTTAGCGTCATCGCTATCCAACAATTCCAAGACCACGCAACAATCCAGGAATGACTGGGTGTACCTGGGCGACGCATCGATGCCCGAAGCCACCTCCTGGGAAGTCAAACTGACCCCTTCCAGCAGGGAAAAGACGTCGAGTTTTATGGCGGCTCGCAAGATTGCCGAGTACCAAAAATTCCGAGCTAACTCATTGACGAACTCCGCGTCTAGGTCCACCAATGATCTGGATTGGTCCTTCATGTTTGTTATTTCACCAATGTTTTCTTAGTTGTGAGCGCCGAGGTCTCAGGTAGTCCCGATTTGGATGCCATAAAAAGAATCCATGGAAACTGCCGTGCGGAATAAAGGGATAGGTAGCTCACAGAATTGCGCCCAGGATTACGTGACGGACCCGGAAGGGAAGTAACTAGGGCTCGCGGGGGAGGGAACATCTGAGTAGACGGCCGGACTTGTTTTCAAGAGACGGGCAGCACGGGAGTCCCCGGTCAGTTAAGACCGTTTTCATGGATAAAGCTGGCTTCGTCTCTACACAAGATACTCTCATAACGATAACGTCAACGTCAGATTCGGGGAAGACCTTTTAATTGAAAGTGGCCCGCCGGTTGGCTATACCGGCGTAAAACCTGGCGTTAACTCGGGCGAGTTTAGCAGCACGTCCGGTACCCGTCAAATTCAACTTTTGGCGTTCTTCATACATTTCTACGTGGTCTTTGAGTCAAATCACACAGCCAGTTGTGAAATCCGGATTAAATCTGCAAAAGTATGGCTATGGCAGAGTAAATCGTAGAACATCACCTGAAAAAATTACGATGTAAGTTGCGTGGGGAATCACCTAGGCTGCATTTGCGCAATAGCCACGGCTCACTAAGCCGGGCGCGCGTTGGCAGGTAGTTGGCTATCCGAGGTGCCGATGGGAGAGGTGTCTGCTAACTAGGGGAACAGGCCATCTGATGCAAACGGAAAGGAAGGAGATCCAATGGAGACAACTTTGCGTCTATTCGGACTCCGTATCCTGTGAGCCGTTGATTCGGACTGAACCGGCGCCAAGCAAACTTGATAGCCGCTCACTCAGCTCATCGCAATAACCGGTGTTGACCGGCGTCAGGTCCATGATAACTCGCCCGGTGAGCGTATGAATGTCCAGATTAACCCGGTCTTGGCCGGAATACTCCAGCAAAACTCCAATGACTTCCCGTAGCATGTGGGCGTCGTTAACGGCGTTGTCCGATTCTGTCACGGCCAGAGACAAAGTCCGATAGGAACCCCCGTTCGCGGCGGCGAGCTCCGGATTTGGGCGGCTGGCAGGCGCGGTTTGAGGGTGTCCATTAGACGACCCGTTAGAGTTTCCATTTCCGCTGTGTTTCCCGTTGCCGGTTCCATTCCCATTGATAATACCGTTTCCGTTACCGCCGGTCGATGGCGCCTGATTAGACATGTGCTCCTGAGCCTGATCACAGGCCAGGGAAAGTTGGTCCCCGCGGAGCCGCAATTTCCCTGTGACTCTTAATATCTTACCCTCGGTCCATACCTGTTGGGTACGCTCCAATACGTTCGGCCAGACCACTACTTCCACGGCGCCACCCAAGAGGTCCAGGGTTACCACGACGAATCTTTTCTGTTCTTTGGTGAACCGTTCGTTGACGGCTGAGATATGGCCCAGCAAAGACACAGATTGTCCCTGCATGTCGTCGTCAAGTTGGTCGAAGGAGTTAAAAGCGTCTCCGGCATTCAGGCCAGCCAGTTGCCACATCGGATTGTAGGACAAGGAAACCCCCAACAACTCCCTTTCCCAAGTGGCTTTTTCCTCAGGGGGAACGTCGGAATCTCCCAGTTCGATGCCTGGCAGAAGGCCGGCTCCATCATCGTTGGAAGATCCGTCGAAAAGGCTAGATTGGCCGGAACTTCGGCTTTTGGCCTCCAGTTGGGCAAAGGCGACAATTTGGTCTAGGGAGTCCAGCATGGCCCCGCGGGTAGCCAAACTGTCGAAAGCCCCCGCCTTGGTTAGACTCTCCAAGGTGCGCCTATTGAGCCCCCTGGAACCGGCCCGGTGACAGAAATCGTCGATGGACTCATAGGGGCCGTTGGCCTCACGTTCTTCCACCAAGGGACGCACGGCAGCTTCTCCCACGGTTTTAACGGCGGCCAAACCAACACGGATGCCGGCTGTTGGTCCGCTATCCTGGTCAATGGTAAAGAACTCCTCGGACTGGTTGATATCCGGCAACAGCACGGGTAGTCCCAACCGGAAACACTCGTTGATCGAGCTTACGATTTTTTCGGGATGGTCCAGCCGGGAATTCAGCACCGCCGCCATATACTCCAAGGGATAGTGGGTTTTGAAATAACCCGTCCAATAGGAAATCAGGGCGTAGCTAACGCTGTGGGCCTTGTTGAATGCATAGCCGGCGAAAGGCTCTATCAGGTCGAATACACTGGTTGCCAGGCTTTCTTCAAACCCTTTTGCCGCAGCCCCAGCCACAAACTTTTCCCTTTCCTCAGCCATCAACGAAGCAATCTTCTTTCCCATGGCTTTGCGGACGATATCGGCTTCGCCCAGCGTGTATCCAGCGAATTGCTGCAAAATCAACAGAACTTGATCTTGATAGACGATGATGCCGTAGGTCTCATCCAGCAATTCTTTCATGCTGGGGTCTGGATAGGTGACGGCTTTACGCCCGAATTTCGCGTCGATGAAGTCGTCTATGTTCTCCATAGGGCCCGGCCGGTACAGGGCGATCATGGCCGATATATCCATTAGATTAGAAGGCTTCAGATCCTTTATATACCGGCGCATACCGGCGCTCTCCAACTGGAACAGGTCGGTGGTGTTGCCGGATGAGAGCAGGTCGAACGTGGGTTGATCGTCCAACGGGAGGTCGTCCAAGACAATCTTGACCCCCCGGTTCTTATCCACGAATTTCACGGCTCGGTCCAGAATAGTCAGGTTGGTTAAACCCAGGAAGTCCATCTTCAACAGACCCAACTTGGCCACCGGGTCCATGGAGTATTGGGTCATCAACACCGGGCTGTCCTCGTCACCACGGCTGGGCCGTTGCAACGGGACAGTGTGGGTCAAAGGCTCGTCGGCGATGAGCACGCCGGCCGCGTGGGTGCTGACATGGTGGACATTCCCTTCCAATCCTTGGGCCGTGTCCACCAGTTCTTTGGTTTTTTCCTCGCTCTGGTAGGCCTCTTGAAATTCGGCGTTGACGCGCAACGCATCTTCTATTGTTCTTGCTTTAAATGGGACCATCCGGGCGATGCGGTCCACTTCACCGTAGCTCATGCCCAGACCACGGCCCACGTCCCGCAATGCCGCCTTGGCGCCCATGGTGCCGAAGGTCACGATCTGAGCAACGCGGTCTGTGCCATACCGGTCGACAACGTAATGAAGTACCTCGTCCCGGCGATCGTCCTGAAAATCCAGGTCGATGTCGGGCATCTCTTTGCGCTCCAGGTTCAAGAACCGCTCGAAGACCAGGCGGTACTGCAGGGGGTCCACATTGGTAATGCCGAGACAATAGAGGGCGACGCTGGCGGCGGCGCTTCCCCGTACGCCGTAGAGAATCTGACTCCTTCGGACGAAGCCGATGATGTCCCAAACAACCAGAAAGTAGTTGGCGAACTGCGTGTGCTTGACCACCTCGAGTTCGTATTTCAGACGTTCCACGGCGTCCCGAGGCGCGCTGGGGTACCGCTGCTTGAAGCCTTCCCAACATAGTTCGTCAAGGTATTCGTCGGCGCCCTTGCCCCCGGGAACCGAGTACTTGGGCAGGTGGGTTTGGCCGAAGCTCAGGTCCACGTTGCACATGTCGGAGATGAGACCGGTGTTATTTAACGCCTCCGGAAAATCAGCGAAGAGACGTCCCATCTCTTCCGGGCTTTTTATGTAGTAGGAGTCGTCCTCCATCCTTAAGCGCTTTTCATCTTGCACGGTGGTATTAGTCTGGATGCAGATGTATATGTCTTGAAGGGGCGACTCGGCTTGTCTGACGTAGTGGGAGTCGTTGGTGACAACCAAGGGAATGTCCAAGTCCCGCCCCATCGTGACCAGAGCCTGATTCAATTCGGGAAGGTTAGGCACATGCTCATGGCGCTGCAATTCCAGGAAATATCCGTCTCCAAACACCTCCTTGAACCAGCCAGCGACCCTGTTAGCTTCGGTCAGGTTTCCATCATTGATCAGCCGGGGAACTTCGGCCGAAGGGCAACCGGAAATAGCGATGAGGCCGCTGTGGTTCTGTTCCAGCAACTCCCGGTCGATGCGGGGCCGGTAGTGGAAACCATCCACGTGGGCCCGGGTGACCAGCTCCATCAGGTTGCGATAGCCCACATTGTCCCGGGCCAACAGGAGCAGATGGTGGGGGCTGCGCTCGTTGGCGCTCTTGTCGAAGCGGCTGCCTTTCGCGACGTAGACCTCGCACCCGATAATGGGTTTGACGGCCGCCTCTTTGCAGGCTTGGTAGAAGTCCACCACGCCGTACATGGAGCCGTGGTCGGTGATCGCTATGGAATCCATTCCCAGCGCTTTCGTCTGGGTCACCAAGTCGGAAATCTTGCTGATGCCGTCCAGCATGCTGTACTCAGTATGGACGTGCAGGTGGGTGAATCGGTTGTCAATAATCGTATTTGTCATTCGGACCTCTAGCAGGGATATTATAATCCCTAAACGGGTAGGTCCTTGTCAAGGCAAAATTCACGAAAACCACAATATGTGCCAATTTGCCCGGTTCCGAATACCATGGGTTGGTGTCTGCCGGAAGAAAGAAGGGCCGTCTTGATTGCAGCAAGCGAAACGAGGGGAATGAATCGGCGATTGTCTGTAAGTGTACCTCGCCAGCACTGCTATCTGCGGAAAGAGACGCCCGAAACCGGCTTTGCCGAGGTATGGTGGGCTGATAAGCCGACCTTACCAATGGTCTAGGATACGGTTTCGCCCGAGGCCATTTCAAAAGCCTCGCCGGTCATTTACCAAAGCAAAAGCCCCGCAATTACATGCAGCGCTTCGTCAGAAAAGCTTCGTCTAATTATCGGTTAGTGGCAGGCGCCTTAGCGCCGGCGCCGAATGTTACTCTTCGTCTTCGTTGTCCTGTCCGGCGGAATTGGTTAGAGCCATCGCCTCTTTACTTGCTTCACTAGAGCGGTCGGTGTGCCTGGAGTCGCCCCAGGAAGCGGCTTCCACGTAGTTCTGAAAATCCTTGGATTCGCCGCAGATTTGGCAGATGCCTTGGCTTGACGGCCCCATAGCGGGTTGGATCACCCAGTGATGGGCGCAACCCTGGATATTTTCCACTTCGATCGTTGGGGTAGCTGTTGATTTTTGAGCCATGATGTTCGACCTCCGGATTCTAGGGGTAAATTATACCACGCGGCAACGTTATTCGTCAATATATTACGAAATAATAGCCAAGATATAGCTGGCTATTAGATGTTTCAGTAACATAATAAGTTGTGATACGTCTTGGTTTCGTTATAATTTCTCTAATTAACGACCGGGCTATGTAGGTATCGACTCTCGATCTCCGCCCGGCGATGGCCGGGATTCGCCCACCGTCATGCGGCCTTATTATGTTTGATGACCGCACGACACGAGAGGTGCCGTATCCAACGAATCGTAATGAATATACGGGCCAGCGGCGGTACCGGTTTTCTTAGAGAGAATTGATATCTGGGGTGGTCCGGCATCGAACGGCAAGGTCAATGGCCTTGAAATGGAGGGAAGTGAGGCGACTGGAAGGGAACCTAGGGAATCTGCGGACGGAGGGCAGGCGGGTGATCTAGACGATCTGCTGCGTCACTATCCTGGTGACACCCCAGCCGGCCAGCCAGGCTGAGTGGCGGCCGTCGCCCCCGGCTACCACGACCACGAGATCGTCGGAAGAACGGACGATGGGGACCATCGTATCGGGGTTGGTCTCGTCCACCCAGGAGGGCCAGTTGCGGTTGCCATAGTGGGCCACGCCGATGAGTTGACGCAGGGGCATGCGGGCGTTTTGGTAGACGTATTCCCGAACATCGGCTTTGGAGAGGCCGGAGGCGGCGATATCGGCTGCGTGCTCGGGACACAGCACTAAAACGATCTGAGCACCCGTACCGATCTGATAGTAGTTGGAAACTCCCGACCCCGTCATCGTGCCAACCAACGTCTGCAGAACTTCGAAACCCGTGGGCACCGTGGTTTCCATCACTACGTAGATTCCCCGGATCCCAGCGACGGTGACGATGCTATCGCTGGGACTGTAACCCAACTCCAAGTGGCGCGGCTCCCATGGGCTGCGCTCTTCGTTTTCCGAGAAGCAGAAAGAGAAACGGGCGGGAGTAGACAGAGTAGCCTTATCCATCTCCCCCGGGATGAGTCCACCCACATTCCGGATCATCAGACGGAGGGCCCGGCCGATGGATGAATTGGCTCTATAGCCCGGACCAAAGCATCCGGCGTCGCCGTTAATGCCCAGTTGCCGGGCCATGGGGCCGTTTACGATGACCGCTGGGGTTGCGCCTCCGGTGGTCGACGACACCCCGGCAACGTTGAACTCCTCTTGGAGCATGGCTTTGACGGCGGCCACCACCACCGGAAAGTGCTCCGGCCGGCATCCTGCCATCACCGCGTTGATAGCGATCTTTTCCAGCGTAACCCTGGCGTTGCGGGGTTGAATTATTCCCAGAGAGTCGTTGGGCGCGCCCGTGGATCCAGCCAGCATACGGCAGACCAATTCTTCGGTCGCCGGCACTACCGGCAGCCCGTCGGTCCAGCCTTGTTCATCATAGTAGTCTTGAATCGCATCGAAGGAGTCTTCGACATCGATCCGCCGGGACTGGAGATTTGACGTGCTCACCAAATCTGGCTGCGACTACCGTTATTTTTCATCATCGAGAACGTTAGACCTAAGCGGCCGAGATCTCGCTGGTCAATAGGCCGACTATCTCGGGTGCGAAGTCATGGGCCATCTGCTTTACGTCATCGGTAGACTTGGTGACCAGGGGGCTGGGTATAACCACGATTCTTGCTCCAGGCATCCCGAGAGCGGCCGTACGGGCCCGGGCCGCCCGGGTAAATGAACTGGTAATCACGCTCAAAGACGGCACTCCCTTGGACTCGGTGGTTACTGTGTCGTGGAGACCCCACGTCGTACAGGACCCTCAATCCGCCACACCGTGAATCACCACGTCGCACTCTTCGGCCAGAGAATCCAGGGTTTCCCCGGCGCAGGGCGCGCTATAGCTAAACTTGGTGGCGTATACCACTTTCTGAGCGCCGTAGTCCTGCACCAGGACCTCCTTCAACTCTTGGAGGAAGGCATCTGCGTGGTACTTCCGGTTTTCCAGAAGACCGACCACTTTGCCTTTGAGGTCGGGAAGGTTGGCATTAAGGCCTACCTCCTCGGGCACGTCTTCGGCGCGGGGGTCCATGATCTGGATGGTAGAATTCCTGGGTGCCATGGCGGCTACCTCCTTAGGAAATGGGGCCGGAGCGATGGGACTAGAATTTTCATATGGTGGCAAACGGGATTTAATCGCTCCTACCGTAGATGAATGTAGCGCCAAAGTCTAGCCCGATTTTGGCGCTAGGAGGTTCCGCAGACGCCCTTACCATAGGGATGCTATGAATTAAAGAGGAGTGGGAGCAGACGGAAGAGCCGAGGTTTGGGGAAACGGACTACTAGGACATCTGGAAGTATTTGCCTTCGGTCTTAATGGAGGGCGCTACGACCATTTCAGCCTTGTGAAGGTCGCGTACGGTGTAGGCTCCGCACATCCCCATGCAGACACGGAGAGCGCCAATCAGGTTCTGGGTGCCATCAGTCTTGGATGTTGGGCCGTAGAGTATCTGCTGTAGAGTACCCTTGGTCCCTACATTTATCCTGGTCCCCCTAGGCAACTCCGGATGGGGATTGGCCATGCCCCAGTTGTAACCGCGTCCCGGAGCTTCTTCAGCTTGCGCGAATGGCGTACCCAGCATAACCCCGTCGGCGCCGCTGGCTATCGCCTTACAAAAGTCGCCTCCGGTGCGGATGCCGCCATCTGTGATAACGGTGACATAACGGCCCGTGCGGCGGAAATAGTCCTCACGGGCGGCGGCGCACTCCAACGTGGCCGTAACTTGAGGGACACCCACCCCGACCACTTCCCGTGTAGTGCAGGCTGCCCCAGGCCCGACACCCACCAATATGCCGTCGATGCCGGTCTCCATCAACTCCTGAGCAACGGAATACGTTACGCAATTACCAACTACCACCGGGACTTTAAGCGAACTGACCATTTCCGAGAAGATCAAACCGCGGTAGCTTCTGGACATATGCCTGGCGGTTGTTACCGTCGACTGCACCACCACCATGTCCGCCCCGGCCTCCACGGCCACCGGGGACATGCGCTTGGTGTTCTGAGGAGTAAAGGAAACGGCGCACGTTGCGCCGGACTCCCGGATCTCCTGAACTCTTTGCGCCACCAAGTGTTCCTGAACCGGTTCAGAATACACCTGCTGAAGATGCTCGGTAATCTCGGACTGAGGGATGGACATGATTTCTTCAAGAACGGAGTAGGGGTCTTCGTACCGGGTGTACAACCCCTCGGCGTTAAGAACACCGAGACCGCCCATCTGGTGCATCAATGTAGCGAAATGAGGAGACACGGCACCGTCCATGGCCGATGCCAGGACGGGTATGTCCAGAGATATGTCGCCGATGGTCATTTTGGTCGAGGTCAGATCGGGGTTTATCGTCACCTGGCCCGGGACGATGGCCACTTCATCAAAGCCGTAGGACCTTCCCAATTCCTTAAACAGGCGTCTCGGCATCGCCACTTCCCTCGACTAAACTTACGTTTTATGTTCATTCGACTCTATCAGGAACCCCAGCCGGACGTCAACGGGGAGGACCCCTAAACATAGTTGCCATTAACTCCGTCAGACCCACTTTGGAATCTCAAGCATGGCCGGCAATCAATAATTTCCTGCAATGACCGTCTATTTGTCTCCGGTCTCACACATATTTGGCATGTCAAAGCTCTTGCCAGGTTGTGAAAAATAGTGCATACTCTGGGCAGATTTACTCTCTGGTGGTTCTAGCGCAGCGGACCCACCCGTTCCCATCCCGAACACGGTAGTGAAACGCTGCAGCGCCCACGATACTGCCTTGGTAACGGGGTGGGAAAATAGGTCACCGCCGGGGGGTATAAATCTACTTCACAGTTCAGGTCCAGCCCATGGAACCATGGCCGGTAGACGGCCTCGTGAATTCTGTGGATCACCGTTTGGATCCTGTGGCCAGGCTCTCAGCCACGGCACCTGTAACAACCAAATCCAGCTTCTCCACCGCCCAAAAAGATGGGTTTATGCCTTTACACAATGTTGGGCGTAATCTATAATTAAGGCTCTAGCTTAGAGACGGGCTGGCTCCAGCGATTTCGATTTCCGGAGCTTGGTGGATAACAAGTGGGGTGGACGAAGCGGAAGGGCGGTGGATGTTAGTTGCTGTGCGGCCACAAACCCAATACGGAGACACTCCAGCGGTAGAGGCAACTCACCTTCACCACCAGGAGCAATAGTATGGGAAGTAGGTTCGAGAAATTCTCCGAAAGAGCGCGCCGGGTTTTATCTTTAGCACAGGAAGAGGCCCAGCGGTTTAACCACAACTATATAGGTACCGAGCATATCCTCCTCGGCCTGGTAAGGGAAACCGAAGGGGTCGCCGCTCGAGTCCTTTCCAGTCTCGAGGTCGACTTAAGCAAGGTCCGGTCCGCCGTCGAGTTTATTATCGGGCGCGGCGAGAAGCCGGCCCAAGGTGAAATCGGACTTACGCCGCGGGCCAAGAAGGTCGTGGAATTAGCCGTAGACGAAGCTCGCCGGATGAATCATACCTATATCGGCACCGAGCACCTGCTCATCGGACTATTGCGTGAAGGCGAAGGAGTGGCCGCCGGGGTTTTGGAAAGCCTAGGCGTCACCCTGGACAAAGTCCGCGCGGAGACTCACCGCATTTTGAGCCACAGCTCCGGCAGTGGCAGCCAAGGTTCCCGAAGCACTTCTCGCACTCCTACTCTTGACCAATTGGGCGTGGATCTCACCGTGGCCGCCCGGAGCGACAAACTCGACCCTGTGATCGGCCGGGAGCAAGAGATACAACGCGTAGTGCAGATCCTCAGCCGGCGCACCAAGAACAATCCCGTTTTGGTGGGAGAGCCCGGTGTTGGCAAGACCGCCATCGTTGAGGCACTGGCACAACGCATCGGTTCCGGGGATGTCCCGGAAACCCTTCAAGGCAAGCGATTGGTCACCCTGGACATGGGCGCCCTGGTTGCCGGCACCAAGTACCGGGGAGAGTTTGAAGAACGGCTAAAGAAAGTAATCGAAGAGATAAAGAGTTCCGGCAATTGCGTGCTGTTCATCGACGAGATACACACCATCGTTGGCGCAGGAGCAGCGGAAGGGGCAGTCGACGCCTCCAACATACTCAAGCCTTCCCTGGCCCGGGGTGAGTTGCAATGCATCGGCGCCACCACGCTAGACGATTACCGCAAGTACGTGGAGCGAGACCCCGCCCTAGAACGCCGGTTGCAGCCGGTGCGGGTGGAGGAGCCATCTAACGACGACACCATAGAGATACTGATGGGTATCAGGAGCCGCTACGAAGACCACCACAAGGTGGATATCACTGACGAGGCCATTCGGACGGCGGCCACCTTGGCAGCTCGTTTCATACCCGACCGGTTCTTGCCCGACAAAGCCATCGACTTGATCGATGAAGCGGGCTCCCGGGTACGTCTCCGGGGCAGTGTAACCCCCACGTCGGTAAAAGACGCCAAGGAATCTCTGGAGCAGGTCCGCAAGGAAAAAGACGAAGCCATCGCCTCCCAGCAATACGAGCAGGCTGCCGAACTACGCGACCGGGAGCTGCGGCACACCGATGACCTGGACACTCTGGAGAAGGAGTGGCAAGAAGGCCTGGGCAAAGACCGGGCGGTGGTCACTGAAGAGGACATAGCCGAAGTAGTCAGTATGTGGACCGGGATTCCGGTTACCCGCCTGGCCGCTGAAGAAACAGAACGGCTGCTCCACATGGAGCAGGAGCTTCACAAGCGCATAATCGGCCAAGACGAAGCCATCGTCAACATCGCCAAATCGGTGCGGCGGGCTAGAGCCGGTTTGAAAGACCCTCGAAGGCCCATCGGCGTGTTCATGTTCCTAGGCCCCACTGGGGTGGGCAAGACCGAGTTGGTCCGGGCCATGGCCGAGTTCATGTTCGGAAACGAAGACGCGATGATTCGCCTGGACATGTCCGAGTTCCAAGAGCGGCATACCGTAGCCAGGTTGATCGGCGCCCCTCCCGGATACGTGGGATACGACGAAGGGGGGCAGCTCACGGAGAGTGTGCGCCGAAAGAACTATTGCGCCGTTCTGCTGGATGAGATCGAGAAGGCCCATCCAGACGTTTTCAATATCCTGTTACAGATATTCGACGCTGGACAGTTGACCGATGCCCGTGGGCGGCGGGTCGACTTCCGAAATTCGATCCTGGTTATGACCAGCAACCTGGGGTCGGACTTGATTAAAAGAGAAACGACCCTGGGCTTCACCGTTAAGAGCGACGATGCTCAAACGACGGCTGCCAGCTACGACCGGATGAAGGAAAAAGTCATGGACGAAGTCAAACGCTTCTTCCGTCCCGAGTTCCTCAACCGGATCGACGCCACCGTGGTGTTCCATCAACTCGACGAGACCGAGATACTGGCCATAGTCGATCTGATGATGGACCAGGTCAAGAAGGAACTTGACGAAAAGAAGATCGGCCTGGAAATGACCGAAGAGGCCAAAAAGCACCTGGCGGAAAAAGGATTCGACCCCGTGTTCGGCGCTCGACCCTTGCGCCGCTTGATACAGAACGAGGTTGAAGACTCTCTGTCCGATGAGGTCTTGGGCGGGAATCTGAATGATGGAGATGTAGCGTTGGTGGACCTGGAAGACGACAAGATCGTGATTCGCAACAAGGGCAAAGCCGCCGAGGACAGCACCGGCGACGACGACGGGGCCAGTGCGGACGACGAGGCGCCGGTCGAGGCGGGTTCCCCAGCGTAGACCTCAAAAGCCTAATAGCAAGCTAATCGTACTGACAGAAGGCCCCGCGAAAGCGGGGCCTTCGCTGTTATAATGGCCCGAGTCGCCCTAGGAAATCATCCCAGCCAGTAATCCGAAGTAGATTGTGTTGGAGGGAGGCCAGTGACCCGTCCCAAAGAACGCTCCCGCACCGTGTTCTTTTGCCGGGAATGCGGCTACGAAAGCCCCAAATGGATGGGCTTCTGCCCCGCCCCAACTTGCCAGTCCGGGCAACCTCTGGTGGAAGCTACTCCGGCAAAGAGTAACCCAACGAATTCCAGTTGGATACCCACCCAGTCAGAGCCCGTCCAAGAACTCTCCGTTCTAGAGTTGGACAGCCAGCAACGCATCGAGTCACCCTGCCAGGAACTCAACCGGGTGCTCGGCGGCGGCATTGTGCCTGGCTCGGTTGTATTGTTGGCGGGCGAGCCGGGAGTAGGGAAGTCCACCTTGCTCCTTCAGATCGCTCAGGATATGGCCGCCGCCGGACGGTCCGTGCTCTATGTTTCCGGGGAGGAGTCTCCTCACCAGATAAAACTCCGCTCTCAACGGCTGGGCTTTGCCGGAAAGGGAATCTTTCTACTATCCGAAACCGACGTCGACGTGGTCGTGGATAGGTTGGAAGAGCACCGGCCGGGCTTGGCGATAATTGACTCGGTTCAAACTCTTTACAGCCGGGACACACCCTCGGGTCCCGGAAGCGTTGCGCAGATACGGGAAGCTGGATTACGCTTGATGCGGTGGTCCAAAGCCCGGCAGACACCTGTGTTTCTAGCCGGACACGTGACTAAAGACGGCTCGGTAGCGGGACCAAAGGTCCTCGAGCATATGGTGGACGTCGTCACCTACCTGGAATCCCAAGAATACGGTGCCTTTCGGTTGCTCCGTTGCGCCAAGAACCGCTTCGGTTCCACCGCCGAAGTCGGTGTGTTTGAAATGACTGGGGCCGGTTTGGCCGAGGTAGTTGACCCTTCCAAAACCCTGCTGGCCCAAAGGTACGATCAGGCCGTGGGGTCTGCCCTGGTGACGGTGCTGGAAGGGAGCCGGCCGTTGGTTCTGGAAGTTCAGGCCCTCACTTCGTTTTCCCATCTCCCCTCGCCCAGGCGGGTAGCCAATGGCGTGGATCACAACCGGCTGTTGATGTTGACCGCGGTGGCCGGGCGGAGGGCCGGATTGGACCTTTCCGGCCAGGACATAATCGTCAACGTGGCCGGGGGAATGCGGATCAGCGAGCCGGCGGCGGACCTG
>Ga0209445_1000417_pt1 | contig 24076 bp, 20 predicted proteins | sample MarorgKNORR_S2LV_4_FD_188223 | JGI IMG/M metagenome (GOLD analysis project Ga0209445, IMG submission 188223) | Marine microbial communities from the Southern Atlantic Ocean, analyzing organic carbon cycling - NADW_A/KNORR_S2/LV (SPAdes) (version 2) | ecosystem: Environmental > Aquatic > Marine >... | reverse complement strand
CCTGCACGAGATTCGCGCCATGAGATCGTATCCCGTCGCCTGCGAACCTCCTCTGGGTGTAATTTACCGGTGTACCGTAAAGCTAAATCGATGGTTCGATTGTGTCCACTGGCCCTGGGTCCGCTGGACACAATCGGCCACCTGTTGGGGGATGCCAATCGAGACCTCCAAGACTCCACCAACTCCGACCGTCACGCGAGTCTCCAGGGCCTCCAGGACGGTGCGGCGGTCCTCCGGGGTCGCGGAGTCCAGCCGGTCACGCATATGCTCTCTCAGGGCTTTCAAGGATGCAACGGCGGCCTGCCCTTGCTCCAGGGTGGACATGGTTTCCCGCTGCCGCTCCAATTCCTCGGTCAGGTGAGTCCGCTCGACCCGTAACAGGGCGGCGTTGCGGTCCAGGGCTACCTCAGAGACCGCACCCCGCAACCTCAGGGCCACCAACTCGGTCTCCCGGTGGTCAACGTCGGCGAGGCGGCGATTAAGTTTCGCAATCTCGCGCTCGGCCTCAGCCCCCTGGCCTTCTTGACCATGCACTCGCCGGTCCATTTCGGCCTGGAAGATATCAGGGTTTCCCAGGAAATCGGCAACCTCGGTCCACACCCGGCCCTCAAGCTCTGGTCCGGGGAGGTTCGGGCACCCACACTTGGGAACGCCGATCTTCCCCCGCCTGCCGGGGCATTCGTAACGATAGATGCCTCTGCGGAAGTGACCTACCAGACGCCTACCGTCTTCGGAGCAGAACAACATTCCCCGAAGCCAATAGGTGCGCTTGGCGGTGCGGGTGGCAATCGCCCAACCCAGACCAAGCGAACTTCTCTCGTTCGTGGTATCCCCGATGTAATCGGGGCGAACTACGCCGCTTGATGTTGGGATAGACCCCAGTGGGCCGGCTATATCAGGTCGATCAACGGAGTGACTTTAACGAACACCGGAGCAAAGACCAGGGAAACGATGGCCATCAACTTGAGGAGAATGTTCAGGGACGGCCCGGAGGTATCCTTGAAGGGGTCTCCCACCACATCTCCCTCAACGGCGGCTTTGTGGGCCTCGGAGCCCTTCCCCCCAAAGTTGCCCAACTCCACGTATTTCTTGGCGTTGTCCCAGGCACCGCCGGCAGTGGCCATCATGATTGCCAGCATGAACCCGGAACCCACCGCGCCGATCAACAGCCCACCCAGGGCTTCGCTGCCCAGGATGAATCCGGTGGCGATGGGCACCACCACGGCCATCAGTCCAGGGATAATCATCTCCTTGAGAGCGCCGCTGGTGCTGATATCCACGCATCTGGCGTAGTCGGGCCTGCCCGTGCCTTCCATGATTCCGGGGATTTCCCGGAACTGGCGGCGGACCTCGTTCACGATCGCCATTGCGGCTCTCCCCACCGCTTTCATGGTGAGGGCCGAAAACACGAAGGGCAGCATGGCGCCGATCAACAGACCAACCAACGTGGTGTGGCTCAACAGATTTATTCCGCCCTCACTCAAACCTGCCGCCACTGCGTACGCGGCCAGCAGCGCCAACGAGGTGAGCGCGGCGGAACCGATGGCAAATCCCTTGCCAGTGGCTGCGGTCGTGTTGCCCAAAGCGTCCAGAGCATCGGTCCGCTCACGTACTTCCGGGGCCAACCCGGCCTGTTCGGCGATACCTCCCGCGTTATCCGCTACCGGCCCATACGCGTCGGTGGCCAAAGTAATGCCAAGGGTGGACAGCAGCCCAACACCGGCCAAGGCCACTCCGTAGAACCCAGCCAATTCGAAGGCGACCAAAATCGTTACTGCGATCGCTATCAACGGAATCACGGTGCTGATCATTCCAATGGCAATACCGCTGATCATGACCGTGGCGGCTCCCGTCTGGGTGCTTTCAGCAATCTGCTTAACCGGCGCGTAGTCGTACGAAGTGTAATATTCGGTGGATAAACCAATCACTATGCCAGCCACCAAGCCAACCAGGATGACCCAGAACAGTTTCAGTTCCAGCGAATCCATCACCAAAACGATAACCAGGGCGAAAATCGCCACCAATATCGCTGAGGCAAAGATGCCCCGGCGCAAGGACCAAAGCAATTGGCCAAAATCGGCCCGCTCGCCGCTTCTCACGACAAAAGTTCCCAAAATGGCCGCCAATATGCCCGCCGCGGAGAGAAGAAGCGGCAACACCGCCGTTCCGGCGTTGTAGGAAGTTACTCCCGCCAAAGCGATGGCGGCAATGATCGAACCCACGTAGGACTCGAATAGATCGGCGCCCATGCCAGCCACGTCGCCAACGTTGTCACCCACGTTGTCGGCAATCACTCCCGGATTGCGAGGGTCGTCTTCCGGTATGCCCGCCTCAACTTTGCCCACCAGGTCTGTGCCCACGTCGGCGGCTTTGGTGAATATACCCCCTCCAACTCTGGCGAAGAGGGCTATCGAACTGGCGCCGAAGCCGAAGCCCGCCACCACCGTGATGTCCTGAAAAATAACGTACAGAATCGTCACGCCCAATAATCCGATGCCCACCACCGTCACGCCCATCACCGAACCGCTGGAGAATGCCACCCGCAAGGCCGGATTTAGGCCCCGCTCGGCGGCGGCGGCCGTCCTCATGTTCGCTCGTACCGCCACACTCATACCCACCAACCCGGCAGTCGCCGAGCAAAAGGTCCCTGCGAGGTAAGATATGGCTGTTTTGGGAACTGCATCTCCCAAGGTCAGCCAATCGATCAATACACCCAGAACAACGGCGACCACAGCCACGAATGGCACCAAGGCCAGATATTCCCGGCGCAAAAAGGCGTTGGACCCTTCTTTGATAGCCTGACCAATGTCTTGGACCTGTTGGTTTCCCTTATCGGCCCTGAGTACTCGTATAGCGGTGATGGCAGCAAAGAGGAGAGCTACGCAACCCGCGACAATTGCCAGAATTATTGGCACCATAAATCGTTCCTTTACACCCACAAAATCCTTGAATTTAGGCGTGCGAAACTTATCACAATCCCTAGGGGGTGTCAAGAAAAACCGATGGCGCCGGAGGCATGAGACAGCCTCAAAAGCGGCTCTGCTAGGGGGTGTAAACGTCAACGCCGGGAAGGGCGATGGCGATGGAGAACCAGAAGGACCGCCGCGTGTTCAACCTGGTTAATTCGACGCCGGACATCGGACCGCCGGTATCCCGCCCCGCCGCGTCCCATTCACTGGACGTTTCGCGGTCAGCGAAGACCTGCCGGTCCTGTCGATAATCGAAGGTCAATATCTTGTCATCGACCACTCGGGGAAAAGCGCCCACGGCCACGCCACCGGCCCGGATAAAGACCGCCACCGGCTCGGCGCCCACTTGGTGATTTACGACACCGTCGCCGATTATGTCCAGGGGGAAAGCGGTGACCTCGCCGCCCACTTCCACCGTCAAAACTATCTCCCCGGCGGGCAGACGTGGATCCAGTTTCTTTTCATCCACCGGAAAAATGAACTGTTCATCGTTGATCCGGCCCTGATAATCTCCGCCGAAACCCCTGGAGTATCGCCTGCTGTTGAACATTGTCGGCGAACCCTCTATTCCCGTGAGCAGTTGGGTCTGGGGGTACAACCGCTTCCACTCCCCCCAGGCCATTGTGGAAGAGGGCAAGAGATTCAAGCGGGAGCCCGTCAACTCGCCAACCACGGCCTCTCCCGCAACCTGGAACCAGTAAGAGCCTGTTTGATGGTCGTACATCACCAAGTCAGACTGGTACAGCGCACTGGTATTACCAAAGGTCAACAGTGTCCCGTCCAAATCTCGATGGTAGACCACGCCGCTGAAGCACAGAGGGCAGTAGGTAATGAGCACTGGAACGCCGTTGATCACGTCGTTGACTATCTCGTGCATGTTCAACACGTTGATGGGGTAAGCGTAAGCCTCTTCTCCAGAGACGTAACCCATGACCAAGCTATCGTCCTTCATCCAAGACAGAGTTCCCGCCGCTCCGTATTCCGGATGTAGAATGGGCACGATCGCGTCCCGGAAAGCCAGGATCCTATCTTCTTTAGCCCTATCCAATGGCAGAAAGCGCGGTGACCCGCCAAATGTGTCAAACAATATGTCGGACAGAGACACGCTATGGAGGCTGATATCGACCAAAGGGAATTCCCCTTCCGGGATAACCACGCGGCCCCGTTTAGGAGGAGTTGCGGTTGGAGTGTCCTGAAGAAATGGCGCGGCTGCCCGCGCTGATGGTGACTGGGGATTCGAGGCGATCGTGTCCGCAGCCGGGCTCGGGCCTTTGGTGGCCGAGGGTGATGACGTGCTAACGACAGGCACAGCCGTTGCGGCGGCGGAGTCACCCGGCTGAGAGGCGCCGCCGCATGCGATGATCAGGGCCAAGCCAGCGAGGGCCAGCAGCGTCAGGCTGGTGAGCCGCTGCCGCGCCCAACTTATTTTCCTTGACAACGTTCCAGCCATCCAACGACGCCTCCCTCGGCGAACCGAGATTCCTTCACGCCCGGGTTAAACATGGGATGCTTTGATCGGATCAATCGATTCAGACCGGAGGACCGCCGGTGAGGCATTCCAACCTCGGCAAGGCACCGGCGGGAAGACGAATGGAAGTCGAATAATTCCCACAAATCGGGCTCGGCTCGTGCTATCATGCGTGGGAACGAGGTGAGGCACTCGTCTAGAGATGCTCGCTCAGGGCAGCCCCGGGCAATAGGGCTGCTGGAACACCCATTTTCGGGAGGAAACACAAATATGGCCACCAGTGCTCAAACCTGGAGCGAAGAGATCGTGGAAGCGGCCGGCGGCGCCGTTCAATTGGTGAAAGGTGGAAGCGGTGAACCCTTGCTCATCCTCCACGACGAGTTGGGGCATCCCGGCTGGTTGAATTACCACCAGGCTCTGGCTCAAGACAACACCCTCTATATCCCGTCCCACTCCGGCTTCGGCGAAACCGTGCGCCAAGAGTGGATCATGAACATGCGAGACCTGGCGGGATGGTATCTGGAGGTGCTGGACGACCTAGGGTTAGACCGGGTCAACGTGATGGGCATGTCCTTGGGCGGATGGCTGGCGGCCGAAATGGCGAGCATGAGCCCCCAAACGTTTAAAAAGATGATCTTGGTGGGCCCCGCCGGTATCCGTCCTCCCACCGGAGAGATTTACGATATGTTCTTGGTGGTGGCCAAAGAGTTCATCTCAAAGGGGATTCTTGACCAGGACGCAACGTCCGAATTCTCCACCATCTGCCCCGACGAGCCTACACCCGAATTAGTCGAGAGATGGGAAGTTGCTAGGGAGGAGGCGTCCCGGTTGAGCTGGCGGCCCTACATGCACTATCCCGGACTGCCCCATCTACTGCACCGCCTTAAAACCCTCCCCACCTTGGTGGTGTGGGGCAAGGAAGATGCCATCGTGCCGTTGAGCGCCGGACAGGTTTACCAGGAGAATATCAAAGGTTCCAGGCTAGCCGTCATAGACAACTGCGGCCACCATCCGGAGATCGAGAAAACCGAGGAATTCCTTCAGTTGGTCAAGGAGTTTCTAGCGGCCTGACCGGCCGGTCCTACCAGAAAACTACAGTGATATAATCGCGTTAACCTGGCTCGCCGATGGATCCGGAAGGAGATGAAGATGTTCATAGGCTATTTCACCGAACGGCCCTACCAAGACGAACGAACTGGGTTCTTTGGGGCGACGGGAACACCCATCATGGATCTGACCGTCAGCAACGAAGCATTTGATCCAATCTTGGCGGCCGGCCTTTACAACCGGTACTTAGACGAGAAGATCTACGCCGAGGAAATGGGATTCGACGGTTTGATGCTCAACGAGCATCACAACACCGCCTTCTGCATGGGCGGCGCCATGAACGTCGAGGCATCCATCCTGGCCAGAATCACCAAACGTGCCAAGATTGTACTCCTGGGGAACATCATTCCCATTTGGGACGACCCGCTATGGCTGGTGGAGCAACTGTCGATGATAGACATGATTTCCCATGGCCGGCTGGTTTCCGGTTGGGTGCGCGGCACCGGGCGGGAAAGCGTGTCCCACAACATCGAGCCCCACTACAACTGGGAGAGGTTTCAAGAGGCCCATGAGTTTATCGTAAAGGCCTGGACCACTCCCGGTCCCTTCCGCTGGGAGGGCAAGCACTACAATTACCGGCACGTCAATCCCTGGGCCAAACCGTACCAGAAACCCCATCCCCCTATCTGGCTTCCCGGCGTGGTTAGCAGGGACTCCCTCATGTGGGCGGCGGAGAAGCGCATCCCCTACATCATGCTGGCCACGGAGATGGACCCCACCAAACAGGCTTTCCAGCTTTACCACGACACCGCCGCTGAACACGGCTACGAATCAGGTCCTCAGAACCTGGGATACCTGTGGAAGGTCCATGTGGATGAGACCGAGGAACTGGCCGAGGCGACCGGAAGGAAGTACGTCCAAGGACCCAGTAACCCCTTCCTGGCGGGTAACGAAGGTACTGTTAACCCGGCGTTGGTCAATCTGCCCGGCTTAACTTCGCGGAGACGAGTCCTGCCGACCCAGGCAGTCGCAACTGCGGCCCGTGGCGGTGGCGGCGGAGTCGCCGGAGTGCTGGGCCGTCCTTACGAGCAGCAGATCGCCGACCACACCATCATCTGCGGAACGCCCAAAACCGTCATACCCAAGATTCGCCACGTGCTGGAGTACATCCGCCCCGGCAGCATCTTTTTCTGGGACGGCGACGGGGCAATGACCCACGACGACGCCATGCGCAGCCTGCGCCTGATGGGAGAGGAAGTCATCCCAGCGGTGCGCGAGATCGCCAAGGAGCTGGAGCTACCCGGCCCCTTCGAAGTCGACCCCGCCACCGGCAAGTCCATCGACCCAACGCCAGACGAGACGTCTCAATAACTCAGACTCGCGCCGGTTGGCCTCGAGCGATTCTGAAGAAGCTAAATGACCACAGCCGAGCAATCATGTGAAGTCGTGGTCATCGGCGGCGGGCCGGCGGGAAGCACGTCGGCCACCATGTTGGCCCGGCAGGGCGTCAGAGTGCTTCTGTTGGAGAGGGAAAGATTTCCCCGGGAGCACGTCGGCGAGTCGCTGTTGCCGGCCAGTATCCCGGTGCTGGAAGAGTTGGGCGTCCTCCCCGCCGTCGAAGCTGCCGGATTTCTGCAAAAGTGGGGAGCCACCATGGTATGGGGAACCGACCCCACCCCTTGGAGTTGGTACTTCAAGGAAACCAACCAACGCAATCCTCACTCCTATCAGGTCTGGCGTCCCCAGTTCGATCAACTGCTACTGGAAAACAGCCGCGCCCATGGAGTGGACGTTCGAGAAGGCCACCGGGTAGTGGAGGTGCTGTGGGAGAACGGGAAAGCGACCGGCGTCCGCTACCAATCTGACACCGGCGAAACCGCCATGGTCCGGTGCCGGTACGTAGTGGATGCCAGCGGCCAGACGGGCGTCCTGGCCAGGGACCTGAACCTGCGCCAATGGGACTCTTTCTTCCAGAACCTGGCCGTGTACGGCTATTTCTCGGGAGCGCAGCGCCTGCCTTCGCCCGACGAGACTAACATCTTCATCGAGGCCTATCCCCACGGCTGGATTTGGAGCATACCGCTGCACACCGGCTGGACCAGCGTGGGAGCGGTGGTGGATAGCTCCACCGGCCAGTCGGAGATCAGCAAAGGAGGCCTGGGCGAATTCCTCCAAGCCCAAGTGGCCCAAGCGCCTCACACCTCCGTCATGCTCCGAGAAGCCCATTTGGAGTCCGGACCGTTCATCGTTAAGGACTGGTCCTACGTATGCGAACGGGTGGCCGGGGACGGCTATGTGCTGGCGGGAGACGCAGCCTGCTTCGTGGACCCTCTTTTTTCCTCGGGCGTCCACCTGGCATTGATGTCCGGCATTCTATCCGCGGCTTATGTAACTTCGGCGCTCAAAGATGCCGAGATAGCCGAGCCCGCCGCCGCCGCCTACCATGAGCTATACCTGAAAGAGTACGGCCACTTCCGGGAAATGGCCCGCCTGTTTTACTCCAGCAACCTTACGTCGGACTCCTACTTTTGGGAGGCACGCCGCCTGCTGGAAGGCGCTGGAAACTTCACGCCCCGGCAGGCATTCATCCAGGCCGTGGCCGGCCAACCGCCCCGAGGCTACGAACGGGCGGTCCTGGAGCAGGGAAAAGCTCCCCAGGAGTTCGCCTCCAGCGTCCGACAGGTGGAGTCGGAGCGGGAAAGGCGGCGGGTGAGATGGGAAGCGGCGCGCTCCGGAACCGATACCGGGGACCCGATTCTTACCGCTATCCCCCGGCTTGCCCCTGGAACGCTAACCCAGCGAAAGCCGGTGCTGGGCGCGGGAGAGTTCGTTTGGGGGACGGTCCTGACTACGGTCAGTAAACCTGAGGGCACCCCGTGCAGCGGACTGATAGCCGCCCTGGTTTCTCACATCGACGGTGGAAAAACCGTGGCTCAATTGCTGGACGCATTAGGTTCTCTAGGAGACGAGTCTCAGGCGGCTCAGATCCGGCAAACCGCCCTGGCCGCCCTGGGTATTCTTTACGTAGACGGGACGGTGGAGGAGTTAGGCGGGCTGTAAACCGGCCTAGTCCCGCACCGCCAAGTACCGGTTCACCAGATCTCCAGCCGATCCTGATGATTGAGCCCAAAATGTCTTGTTCTCCGGGTCTCCGGCACCGAACAGGTGGTCGTACTTGATCCGGTCTTCGCCGGGAGGCATGCGGTCCACCGCCCGTACGGCGAACTCCCGCAGCTGACGGGCGTTGGCCAGCCTGGGTGTGGCCACCACGAAATAGAGTCCCAACTTCTCCACCGACTGCACTTCCTTACCGGCCTCCCGTCCCGCCTGCAAGAACTGGCTGATCACCACCAAGACTCGGTCGCCCACCCTCATGGCGGAGATCTGGTACTCGTTGCCGCCGGGGATGCGGCTCAACATGTCGTTCCCCTTGGGCCTAGCGGCGATCCTCTGCTTCATCTCGCTGACGCTGGAGCCGGAGCTGCCCGCCATGACGAACACGAACCGGGCGTTCCGCTCCACGGCGGCGTCCAGGTAGGGCAGCAAGACTTCGTAGGGCCACACCTCTTCGGGTTTGGCGTCAACCTCGTCTATCAAGCAGAGGCACGGGTCGGTGAATCCGTCCATCTCGCGAAGCCCGGCAAGAAATTCCGGCTCAGTCAACTGGGCCAGATTCAATTCGTGGTAGAGAACGTTGCCGGGGAGTGACGCGACGGTCTGTACGGCGAAGTAGGTCTTCCCGCTGCCCGGCGCCGCCCCAAATAGGTGGTTTTCCCGCTTGCCAGTGGGTTGGCCCATGCCCTCGGCGATCTTTTGGCGAGCATCCTTCAACACGTTCCGGGTGACCTCGTCGAACTTGGAGTAGCCGGGCACCACGCTGAATCGCCCCAGAGAAACTTCGTCCATCCCGGAGATCAGCGAAAGAGCCTCCGCCTCATCGCCAGCCGCAGATGGTGGTGAAACGCTGACCACCTGCGCGGGATCGGAAGCGGCGGAGAGTTGACCGCCAGACTCGGTCACTCCGAGAAAACTCCTAACCTCAGACAGAAAGACCGGCCAGGCGGGCTCGCTCTCTTGCAATATATGGCTCTGGCTATCCAGGGGAACAAGCTTGGCGCCGGGAATCAGGGCGGCCACCTGGCGTCCGAATTCGAATTGGACCACGGAGTCTCCCCGGCCGTGGAGAACAAGAGTTGGGACTGCTATTTGGGGCATCCGGTCTCTTACATCTATGTTCGCCGTCACGTCGGTTGTTCTAACAGCATTCTCCGGAGAAGCAGAAACCCGCTGTAGCTCATCGAACCAATCCATGTGCTCAACGGAACCCGCCGGCATGAAATTGTTAGTGAAGACCTGACGATAGGAGGGATTTTCTCGTCCCCAGCCTAGCCGCATAAGCGTGACAAGGGCCTCCCTCTCTTCGACTTCCTCCTTTGTGCGGTCGCGTAATTTGCCCCCTAAGGCGAATTCGCCGTAGATGACCAGGTGAGTAACCCTCTCAGGATGCCTCACCGAATACTCAACCGCGGCCGCCCCTCCCTGTGAGATACCCAACAGCGCAAACGTTTCCAGGTCCAGGGCGTCGACCACGGTTTCCAGGTCGCTGACCCGAGCGTCAATGGACATGTCCTCCACGTTCCAGTCCGACAATCCGATGCCCCGCTGATCGAACCTGATGAGCCGGTGGTCCCGGGCCAACTACTCCCACCAGTGCCGCCAAACCGGGCTGCGCCAGTCGTATTCCAGGTGGCTGAGCCAGTTGGGGGCCTTGACCAATGGAGGCCCGTCGCCCACAGTGGCATAGCATATGCTTACGCCATCCGGGGCGGTGGTGAACCCAAGTTGCTGCTCCAAACCGCCGGGCCTCCTGTTAGAGTTACGCCCGAATTTTACCATGTGGCAGACTGGGCCGGAAATCGAAATTTGGGAAGGTGGATCGGGAATGGGGTTTGTATCTGGCGCGTCCTGGCGTAAAATGGGCCGAACGCAGCGTTAGCGGGGGTGACGATCGACCCACATGCCTACCTATAAATTCCAGATCTCAGTACCCGGACCCCTTGAGCAAGTATACGAGCACGTCACCGGCTTTACCGACGGTGGGCTGGCTAACCTGAAATCTCTAGAAGGGAAACACGGCGAACTGGTTGAGCAAGAAGGGGAAACCTACGTCTTCAAGGGCGCCAGCGAGGATGACCCCACCTGGCGCTGCGAGTACGAACATCCGCGCCGGCGTGTCATGAGGGCTCATGAGTCCAAATGGGCTGACCGTATCGATCTATTCGAATCGTCGGACGACAGCACGTTGTGGACGGTGGAATGGCAGCCCAAGGCCACCGGCATCCAGGCATATACCCAATGGCTGGGTTACCACATCAGGGGCAAGACCCATCTCTATGCCGAGGTCATCCTCCCGGTAATCACCCACTTTCGGGACAGAACGACGACCCGGCACCGGACGATGAGCAGGCGGAACCGGCGGAGACGCCAGTAACCAACGGACGGGCCTACGCAGTGGGAACCGCGGCCTGACGTCCCTGGTCAGACGACTCACGGATGGCGTCAAGGAACCGGTGCAGCTCAACCGCCGTGTCGAAGTTGGGTTCGCAGGGAGTGCCTGATTTTATGGCCTGGCCGAACTGGTAGTACATCTGCCCCACGTTGTAGGGCGCTCCCTTGGGCATCCCCTCAAGCACGTAAACGTGTCGCGAAGGAATCTCCAGGTCTTGCAGGCCGGCGTCACCCGTCTTGGCCCCCCGTAGCCGCACGTCGCCCAACTGGGGCGAGTCGTCTGAGTCGGCCACCAACGTCCCTTCACGGCCGTAGACTTCCATGCGCAATCCGCTGTCGCTCATCGGCACTACGGCCACGTGTACCGAAGCCACCCCTCCATTGTCCAACTTTCCACTGACCAGGATGTTGTCCGGGGCGGTAACATCCACCATCCGTTGCGTGTCCGTCTCATACCATTGTGGGGCCTGGGTGGACACGACAGTAGAAACGTCGCTGAAATCCCCCACCACGAACCTCAGAGCATCGATGGTATGTCCGCAGGCAATGGTCAGGGTCGTCGCTCCCAAGCTATCGTCCCGCTGCCAGGTACGTCCCGACGTGCGTTCCAGAACACCGCCGCGGATCAGGCTCACATGGCAGGACATCACCTCGCCGACGTAACCCGACTCCACCAACTCCTTCATGTACAACATGGCCGGGGCCGCCCGAGCCTGGAGTCCGACCATGGCCTGCAGACCCTTGGAGCGGGCCAATTCAGCCAATTCTTTAGCTTCGTCCAGGGTTGCTCCCAACGGCCACTCGGTGTAAACGTGCTTCCCGGCGTTCAATACATCCCTGGTTAAATGGTAATGGTTAGGCACCCTCACAACGACGGCCACGGCATCTATCTCGGGGCTTGCTAGCATTTCGTTGTGGTCGTGGAAGGCCATGCGGGCGCCAAATTTGGCCGCCGACTCTTCGGAACTCTCCCGCTTCGTGGTGCAAACCGCGGTCAGTTCAAATTCCGGACTGGCCAGCAGCGCCGGCAGGTGGGACCGGTGGGCCCATCCTACGCTTATATTAGCTCCGATAACTCCTAGGCGAATCTTTTCCGATGCCATTGCTATTCCTCCTAAACTTCCGGGGCCGACCGCGCCTATCCTATCACGGGACCTTCCCAAGGGCCACAAGCGCTAGACCACCCGCCGCGTCTTTGACATAAAAAGGGGCTCCCCATACACTGGCACATATAGGCTCCGCCTTCATTCCCACGAACTGAGCGGCACTGGTTGTTCAGTCTAATCAGGAGTAAGCCTTGAGATCGGGCCTGACCACCGCCCTGACCGCCCTGGTGGAAAAGGACCATCCCTGGGCCACCGGCTTTTGGAACGCAGCCGGCTACCAGCTGCACGAAAGCATGAGTAGGTATTTTCGAGACATCTAAGAGTCTCCCAATGTCACAGTACGCGCCGGACATATCCTGACCCGGATCCAGAGGTTGAAATGAATCCATCGGACCTATTTGACCTAAGCGGCAAAGTGGCCATCGTCACCGGAGGCAACGGTGGATTGGGCTTGGCCATGGCCTTGGGGCTTGCCGGCGCGGGCGCAAACATTGTCGTGGCGGCCCGCAACACTGACAAGACGTCGGAGGCGCTGAGCCAGATCCAAGCATTGGGGGTAAAAGCCACCGGCGTGAAGACCGATGTTAGCCAGGAAGCCGACATTAGCAACATGGTGGCTCAGACCATCGAAGCCTATGGACGAGTGGATATCCTGGTGAACAACGCCGGCATGACCTTCCGCAAGGAACCTCAGGACCTGGCGGCGGACGAGTGGGACCAAGTGATGGACGTGAACCTGCGGGCCGGCTTCCTGGCTGCCAAGGCCGTATACCCCCACATGAAGAGCCAAGGCGGCGGAAAGATAATCAACATCGGCTCCATGTTTTCCCTGTTCGGGGGCGGCGGCAGCGGAGCGCCCTATTCCTCCAGCAAGGGAGGTCTAGTACAGCTTACCAAAAGCTTGGCCGTCGCCTGGGCCAAGGACAACATCCAGTCCAACGCGATATTGCCCGGCTGGTTCATGACCGATCTGACCGCCGCGGTGCCGGCAAACCAGCCAGACCGGTACGACCTGATTAGCCGCCGCATTCCCTACGGGCGCTGGGGAGAGCCGGAGGAACTGCAAGGCACGGTAGTCTTCCTATGCAGCCGCGCCTCGGACTACGTGACCGGAGCCGTGATCACCGTGGACGGTGGCTATTCGGTGATGTAGGGCCGAAATCAATAGCCTCGTCTTCGGCTCGAGTTAATCCATCCCGGTCCAACTGGGCTCCTTGGTTGAGCGCACGCGCCTCCAGAAGCTTCTCCGGGCGCAACAAGGCGCCCACTTGATCGGCGCGCAATGCTGGCGGCATGGCGAGTCCTCCTGGTTTATAGGTGGGTCTAAGCGTCGCGGGCTAACGATGGTCAATGCTAATTTTTGCCGCTTGATAGTGTCAACGGCGGCCATTCAGAGACCCGGAAAACCAGCCGTGGTACAATCTGCGCTCAACCGAATCAGCTCGGCGAAGCCTTCTCCCTGGAGTACGACTATGCACCGCAGCATCGACCGCATTCTCACCACTCATACCGGCAGTCTGCCCCGGCCCATGGATCTGTCGGTCATGCTGGAGGACTTCGACTCCGGAGAATCGCCCGACCAAAGGAAGTTTGAGAGCCGCGTCCGTGAAGCGGTGGCCGAGGTGGTCAAGGTCCAGGTGGATTCCGGGGTGGATGTGGTCAGCGACGGCGAACAGGGCAAAGTCGGATACTCAACCTACGTCAGGCACCGGCTGACCGGGTTTGAGGGCGAAGGCTCGGCAACCGCCCGGTCGGACTGGGCCGACTTTCCAGAGGCCATCGCCCGCCTACCACGGCCGTCTACGGTGTCTCGTCCCGCCTGTGACGGGCCCATCGACTGGAAAGACCGGGAGGCGGTGCAAAGAGACATCGCCAATTTCAAAGCTGCCGTGTCGGCATCTCCCCCAGCGGAAGCCTTCATGACTGCGGCCTCGCCTGGAGTGATAGCCCATTTCTTGTTGAATCGGTACTTCCCAACCCGTGAAGCCTACCTGGCGCGGTTGGCCGACGTGATGAAGGAAGAGTATAACGCCATTCACCAAGCCGGTTTTCTGCTTCAGGTCGACTGCCCGGACTTGGCCATGGCCCGCCATCTGATGTTTCCTGACATCAGCAACCAGGATTTCGTGAAGATTGCCGAGGCCAACGTTGAGGCCCTTAATCATGCGTTGTCGGACATACCGCCTGAAGCGTCAGGATGCACCTGTGTTGGGGCAACTACGAAGGACCCCATCATCGGGACATCCCCATCGACGAAATCCTCGGCGCGGTGCTCAATCCGCGGCCTCAAGCTTTCTCGTTCGAGGGGGCGAATCCGCGCCACGAGCACGAATGGGAAGTGTTCAAGAACGTCAAGCTTCCCGACGGCAAGATCATCATCTCCGGTGTGCTGGACTCCACCCCCAACTACATCGAGCATCCCAAATTAGTAGCCCAGCGCATCGTCCGATACGCCGAATTGGTGGGTAAAGAGAACGTCATCGCCGGGTCCGACTGCGGGTTCGGCACCTTCGCCCGGACCAACTACCAGGTGGAGCCTGAGATTGTCTGGGCCAAATTCCGCGCCATGGCCGAAGGAGCCCAGATCGCCACGAAACAGCTTTGGGGTTAATGCTATAAACACCCATTCCCGTTATCGAACCGGCCCGAGGACTAAGGAGTCAGCAACATGAAACGCAGTACCGATAGAATCCTGACGACCCATGCGGGCAGACTACCCAATCCCAGTAACATGGAAGAAATCATCGCCGCCCGAACCGGTGACCTTGGGAAGTATGATGAGTTGGTCAGGTCCGGCGTAACGGAAATGGTGGGTAGGCAGATTGAGTTGAAAAACGACATCCTCAGTGACGGTGAGTTCTGGAAGACTCGTGATCAGGGATACTACGATGGCCGAGTTTCAGGCGTTGAGTTGGTACCGGTAACCGCCGAAAAGCCGGCGTGGATACTGACCAACCAGCCGGAACGGTGTATGCCCGAGTTCAAAGAGTTCTTCGAAATTTACGATGCCCTTGGGAATACCCCGATGCCTGGAGTCACCTTCGAAGCTGCCACGCAACGACATGCGATCACCGGCCCCTTGAAATATCTGGGCCAAGGAACCATCAAGCACGAGATCGAGGTGTCGAAGGAGGGAATCGCAGCCGCCGGAGCCGACTTGGAAGACTTCTTCTTTCCTGTTTTGAGTCCCGGTTGGATATCCCACTTCCTGTGGAACGACTATTACCAAACCGACGAAGAGTATTTCTACGCGATCGCTGACTTCACTAAGGGCGAATATGAAGCAGTTGTCGAGGCTGGATTCGTCCTCCAGATAGACGATCCGTCGATGGTCACCAGGTATGGCTATCCCAATCCCTCTTTGAGCGTGGAGGAATACCGGAAGCATGCCGAGATGCGCGTTGAAGCGTTGAATCATGCTCTAAGTAATATTCCAGAAGAGAAGATTCGCTTTCATACCTGTTGGGGAAGCCAGCATTCTCCCCATACAACCGACCTTCCCCTCAGGCACGTAATTGACCTGATTCTCAAGGTAAATGCCGGTGCTTATTCCATAGAATCGGCTGACGTGCGCCATCAGTTGGACTGGAAGGTCTGGGAGGATGTGAAACTACCCGTTGGCAAGATATTCATCCCCGGCGTCGTCGCCCACAAAACAACAACGATAGAGCCGCCGGAGTTGGTGGCCGACCGAATCTTGAATTTCGCCAGAATCATGGGGCGGGAGAACGTGATAGCAGGCACGGACTGCGGATACGGCGGCCGGGTCTATCCGGATATCGCCTGGGCCAAAATGAGATCGATGGCTGAAGGAGCCCGGATCGCCAGCGAACAACTCTGGCCTTGAGCAACCTAACCCGCCGAAGACCAAAAAGAATCGGTCTTCGATGCAGATTCGGAGATTTCGTTAATGAATTTTGGGTTCCTAACTGAATGCTACGTCAAAGAAGGGAAAAGCCACGCCCAAGCTTTCGCCGACACCTTTGAGCAGGTAGACCAAGCGGAAGCTCTGGGCATGGATTCGGTCTGGATGGTGGAACAGCATTTTCGGCCATGGGCCTCCATCCTCCCGTCCCCGATGCTGATGGCCAGCGCCATCGCGATGCGCACCGAGCGGATGCGCATCGGCTTGGCGGTTCAGGTATTGCCCCTGAGCAACCCTCTTCGGTCGGCGGAAGAGGCCTGCATGCTGGACCAGATCTGTCAGGGCAGGTTCGACTTCGGCGTGGGCCGTAGCGGAATCACCAAATTCTACAACGGCTACAACATCCCTTACTCGGAAAGCCGGGCCCGGTTCGACGAGTCTCTGGACATCATTCTAGAGGCATTCAACAACGATACCTTCTCTTATGAGGGGCAATTCCATACTTTTCACGACGTCATCGTAGCTCCGAAGCCGGTCCAGCAGCCCCATCCACCCATCTGGGTAGCCACCGCCGCAGCTGAGAGTATTCCGGCGCTGGGCAAGCGGGGACTCCCCCTCCTGCTGTGGTTCATGGGAAACTGGTTTGAGGAGCCCCTAAAAGCCTACAGAAAGGCCTGGGTGGAAGCGGGACACCCCGGAGATCCCCAAGCCCTGGTGCGCATCCCGGCCTACGTGGGTGAAACGTCCCAACTTGCCCACGATGAGCCCAAGGAAAGCACCCTTTACGACTTCCGCCGGTTGATCCGGGAGTACGGAGAGGCGGGTGACGAACAACGAGCGGCTCGGGCGAAATACGATCATGAACACTACGACGAGGTAAGAGAAACCCGGATGGCGTACGGCTCTCCCGAAGAGATGATTGACCGGCTGGGAGAGTTTCGGGACCGCATGGGGGTAACCGGCTTTCTGCTCGACTTGAACTTCGGCGGCCAGATACCTCAAGATTTAGTGCTTAACTCCATGAGGCTTCTGACCGAAAAAGTGATGCCGGCTTTCAAATGAGCTTGGCAGCACATTCAGGCTCGACAGAGATTGGGACTGCGGGTGTTTCGCAGCCAGCGCCGTTACTGGTAAACTGCATGGGACCGTACTCCATAATTACCCTCGGCGGAGATGGTCTGCGTTTTGGCATTATGGCTGAAGAACAGCGGTTTATACGGGAGGCTGGAACATGGCGGAATTAGTGCTAGGTTTGGGAAGTTCACACACTCCGATGCTAAGCTTGGACCCTCAGTACTGGCATCTAATGGGAGAAGCGGACAAGAACAATCCTGAGCTGGTTTCAGTGCCCGGTGGCGAGTTGTGTTCCTACGAGGAGCTACTGGAGCGCGCCGACCCCAACATTCCTAACCACATTTCCCTGGAGAAGTTCGAAGCCAAGCACAAGGCCATCCAGAAGGCCATCGCAACGTTAACCCAGACTTTGGAAGAGGCCGCTCCCGACGTGGCGGTTATCATCAGCGACGACCAAGATGAGCTTCTGTTCGAAGATAACATGCCCACTTACTCCATATTTTGGGGCGATAACTATCCTCTGATGCCGTACAACAGAGAAGGATCGGAATCTCCCATAGCCCAGGCGCTGGCCGCGGGCTGGGGCGACGTAGAAAAGGATGTACCGGTAGATTCAGGCCTGGGCCGCCACATCATCGAGTACATGATGGAGGCAGAAGTTGACGTTGCTCAGTTCCGCCGGTTCCGAGAGGACTATGGCGGTTCAGTAGCCAGACTGTATCCTTCGGTCCACGGCGGGGAGAGCAGCTTCGTCAAAGACACTCCTCCAAGACCATTTACCATGCCCCACGGGTTCTCCTTCGTCATCAAACGAATCATGAACAACAACCCAATACCCATCGTGCCCCTGTTCCAGAACATCTACCCGCCCAACCAGCCCACCACTAAGCGAGCTTACAACATCGGCCGCGCCCTGCGAGGGGCCATCGAGTCCTGGGACACCGGCAAGCGGGTTGCCGTTATCGCGTCAGGCGGCTTGAGCCACTTTGTGGTGGACGAAGAGTTGGACCAAATGGCTCTCAAAGGGATGCAAGAGAAAGACCCGGAACAGCTCTATAACCTGCCGCGTCACCGGCTGAACTCGGCGGCGTCGGAGATTCGAAATTGGATAGTCGCCGCCGGCGCTACCGAGCACCTGGACATGGATCTACTGGACTATGTCCCTGTATACCGCAGCCCCGCAGGCACCGGAGGCGGATGGGCGTTCGCCCGCTGGATGTAACACCCACCCACGATTAGGACCGTTAACACTGATATTCTGATCGTTTTATGTCAACCGATTTGATTTCCGGTGAAGGAACTCCGCGGAGCCAGGTATAGCCAAGATAGAGAGAGGAACAGGGCTGATGGTAGAAACACAAGAGACCATCCCGGCGGCCATTGCCGATATAGCGTCTAACTACGTTAGATCGCGGCCTTGGCCCTACCGGCGATGGATGTCATCCATCGGGATTCCGATCCATAAAGGATATTTCATCGATGACCTGCGGACCATAGAGTTGGGCTGGTGGCCGGAGCGCGAGTGCAACGCGGCCTTTCTTGAAATGATGGGATCGGAAGGAATGTCGGAGATTCGGGTAACCGAGATCCCTCCGGGCAAAACACTCCCTGCGATGACTTTTGCTCTAGACGAGGTAGTGTACGTCGTTGAGGGCAGAGGGCTTACCACGATCGCGGGAAGCGGCCCCAAGAAAACCTTCGAGTGGCAGAAGCACAGTATGTTTCTCATCCCGCGAGGGCATACTCATCAGTTCACCAACGTACAAGGTGATCGGCCGGCACGGCTCTTGCACTACAACTGCCTTCCCCTCGTAATGGCCACTCTGGCTGACCCAGAGTTCTATTTCAGTAAGTCAGACGAAGTGGCCGATCGCCTCAACACGGGCGAGCAGGAGTTTTACTCCGCGGCTGTCGCCGCCCAGATTCCAGATCCCAAACTCACTTGGGGCGTCAGGGACATCTGGTTCGGCAACTTCTTCCCAGACATGCGGGCGTGGGATAAGCTCGCTGCGCATACCATGCGAGGCATCGGTACCAGGGCGGTCTACGTTCAATTTCCAGGTTCAGAGATGGCCGCCCACATGTCGGTCTTCGGCGAACGGACCTACAAAAAAGCCCACCGGCACGGACCGGCTTTCGTTATCGTTATCCCGGATGGGGATGGGTATTCCATAATGTGGGAGGAGGGGAAGGAGAAGATAGTGTTTCCCTGGCAAGAGGCAAGCCTGTTCGTGCCGCCAAACCGTTGGTTCCACCAACACTTCAACGTTGGGGAAGGATCGGCCCGGTACCTGGCGTTTCATCCACCGGTTCAGTTCGAGGGTTGGGCTGAAAAGATCGAGGATAGGGTCCGTGACCAGATCGAGTTTCCAGACGAGGACCCCTATATCCGGCAGCGGTTCGAGGAAGAACTGGCCAAAAAAGGGAAGACAAGTCTGATGCCCGAGGAAGCCTACATCGACCCGGATTATCAGCCTCCTGATTCGACGGATAGCTAGAACTGTACTGTTTCTGGATGATTTTGATGCATGGTCGAGCACCCCCATCACAATTTACTGGATGAGGCACTAGTTAGGAATCGACCCATTAACTGGCCTCAAAAGGCTGCCGGGCAAGGACGTAACAACGGTATTTCAAACGCAGTTTATGTTAAGTTTCTACTTTCTAGGAATTTTATATTCCCGTAAGAGGTGAAGGATATGGTGGTACTTTCCAACCAGGAATTCAACGTGGTGGGGACCAGGCCCATAAGGCACGACGGCAACGACAAAGTAACCGGGCGGGCGCGCTACAGCGCCGACATCACTCTTCCCAGATTGCTCCACGGTAAGATTCTGCGCAGTCCCCACGCTCACGCCCGAATCATGTCCATCGACGCCAGCCGGGCCTTGGCTCTGCCGGGCGTCGAGGCCGTGGTCACCGCCGCGGATTTTTCCCAGCCCAGGGGGAGAATAGCCGACTTAGGCGAAGGCGCAATGGCCAACCCCAAGTGGATAAGCAACAATTGCTTGGCCAGCGAAAAAGCCCTGTACAAGGGGCACGCAGTAGCCGCCGTTGCAGCGACCAGCCTCCATCTGGCCGAACACGCCATTTCTCTCATAGACGTGGACTACGAAGTGCTGCCGGGCGTGACCGACGTGTTGGAAGCCATGAAGGATGATGCCCCGGTATTGCACGAGCGGCTGGCCAATCTAGAAAACGCCAACATCCGTCCCGGCGGGCTACGCGACGACGACGATACAGAGAAAGCCACCAACATCTCCAACCACTTCTTCTTCGAGTTGGGAGACACCGAACAGGGGTTCAAAGATGCCGACATCGTCGTGGAGCGGGAATACCGTACCGCCACCGTGCACCAGGGTTACATCGAACCCCACTCCGCAACCGCTATGTGGGGAGAAGACGGCAAATTGACCATCTGGTGCAGCAGCCAAGGCCACTTCCAGATCCGAGACCTTACGGGCTTGGTTCTGGGCGTCCCGGTCTCCCAGATCAAAGTGATTCCCATGGAGATTGGCGGAGGTTTCGGGGGCAAGACGGTCATCTACCTAGAGCCGGTGGCCGCAGTGCTTTCCAAGAAAACCGGCCGCCCGGTGAAGGTCTCCATGGGCCGCGCGGAAGTGTTCGAAGCGACGGGACCGACTTCAGGCAGTTACATCAGGGTGAAAATTGGGGCCAACAAAGCAGGGATGATTACCGGCGCTGACATCACCATGATGTACGAAGCCGGCGGGTTCCCCGGGTCTCCCATCAACCAGGCTTGCCAGTGCGTCTTGTCGCCCTACGATATAGCCAACGGGAGGATCGAAGGATACGACGTGGTGGTCAACAAACCCAAAGCCGCCGCCTACCGCGCCCCTGGCGTGCCCGCTGCCGCCTTCGCCGCCGAATCGGTCATAGACGAGATCTGCGAAAAGCTGGGTATGGACCCGCTGGAATTCCGGACGAAGAACGCTTCCAAGGAAGGGAGCCGCCGCATCCCCGGCCCTGTGTTGCAGAAGGTGGGGTATCTGGAGACTTTGGCTGCAGCCATGGATACCGAGCACTACAAGACTCCCCTGGAGGGCCCCAACCGGGGACGGGGCATCGCCGCCGGGTTCTGGTTCAACGGAACCGGGCCGGCTTGCGCCACCGCCAGTGTTAATCCCGACGGTACCGTGAGTCTGATTGAAGGTTCCCCGGACATCGGCGGAAGCCGGGCGTCCATGGCTATCCAAGTGGCCGAGGTCCTGGGACTTCCCGCCGAGGACGTCCATCCGACCATCGGCGACACTGACTCCGTAGGGTACACATCCTTGAGCGCCGGCAGCGGCGCGACCTTCAAATCCGGCTGGGCTTGCTATGAAGCGGCGACCGATATTAAACAGCAACTCATTCAGCGGGCCGCTCGGATATGGGACGTCAGTCCCGACGACGTGGAGTACACCGATGGCGTGGCTTCCCACAAGTCCGACTCGGAGCTGAAACTGACATTCAAACAGCTTGCGGGCCGGCTGATCGGCACCGGTGGTCCGGTGGTGGGCCGGGGCAACGTGAACCCGGCGGGCGTGGGTAACTCCTTCGCCGTGCACATCGTGGACGTGGAAGTGGACCCCGAAACCGGCAAGGTTGCTGTCCTCCGGTACACCGCTCTACAGGACGTGGGAAAGGCGGTTCATCCCAGTTACGTGGAAGGGCAGATTCAGGGTGGAGTAGTTCAGGGCATCGGCTGGGCCCTTAATGAAGAGTACGTCTACAACAAGTCCGGTGTGATGGACAACTCGTCCTTCTTGGACTATCGCATGCCCACTAGTTTGGACCTGCCGATGATTGACACGGTCATCGTGGAGATCGCGAATCCGGGCCATCCCTTCGGGATACGGGGAGTAGGCGAAGTATGCATCGTGCCTCCCATGGGCGCGATGGCCAACGCCATCCACAACGCCATCGGCGTCCGCATGGACGTACTGCCCATGTCTCCAGGCAACATTCTGGAAGCCCTTTGGGCCAAGAACGGGAAGTAGAGACAAATTATTCGCATCCATCGATTTAGGCTAAAAGGAGGCTCACCATGGCGATCAAGTTAGACCACGTTATCGTTCCGTCCAAGGACAAACTCGCCTCGGCCCAGCTCTTCGCCGAGATCTTCGGTCTCGAGGTCAAGCCGGTCGAGGGGCGCTTCGCCCAGGTGCCCATCGACGAGAACCTGACTATCGACTTCGCCGACGATGAGCACACCCGTGACATCCTCCACTTCGTGCCGGAAAAGCTTGAGAGCCATCATTACGCCTTTCACGTCTCGGATGAGGAGTTCGACGGTATCTTCCAGCAGGTGAAGGCCAAAGGCCTGGTGTACGGCAGCGGGCCCACAACTGACACCGACGGCAAGGTTGGGGACCGCCACGGGGGCAAAGCCCTATATTTCCGGGAACTCAACGGCCATCTTTTGGAAGTTCTGACCGCGCAATAGTTCCGTGGAGTTGGGGACAGGCGCGGGGTGTCCGTAGCCGGTGTCCACAACATTGTGGTCTTCAAACTGGGGAGGCAATACCGATGACCAAGCCGGAACTGGGAATCTACGATGTGATTGATCGCCATCAAATGGCCGATTTCCCCTTGGCCGCCGATGTCTACGACGAGCACATCCGGGGCGCACAGGAAGCGGAGCAGATGGGCTACAAGTACTACTTCTCCATCGAGCACCAGACTTCCACGGTGAGCTACATGTCCGCCCCCAACATTTACCTGACCGCCCTGGCCCGCGCCACCAGCACCATCCGCTTCGGGATGATGATCTATCAATTGCCCTTCCACCATCCCATCCGCCTGGCCGAGGACACCGCCATGCTGGACCACCTGTCTCGCGGCCGGCTGGAGTTTGGCGCGGGCACCGGGGTCACTCCCCACGAGTTCCTTCGCTGGAACGTGGACTTCGACCGGCGGCGGGACATCAGCGAAGAGGCCATGGAGATTATCCTCCAGGCTTGGACCAAGGATGAAGTGACTTTCCAAGGCGAGTTCTTTCAGTTCGACGAGGTGCTGACAACGCCCAAGCCTTACCAGCAACCCCATCCGCCCATCTGGTTCGGCGCCCATAGCGCTGCCAGCTTTGAATATGCCGCCCGCATGAACTTTGACGTGTCCCAAAACATCGACATCGATACCACGGTTGCCCAGAAGTTCCAGACCTGGCGTCAACTGTGGGATCAGTGCGGCCACACCGGCCCTAAGCCCCGTGCCTTCTTGACCCGCCACGTCCACGTGGCCGAGACCGATGCCAAGGCTCGAGAGGAGACCGAACCGCACCTGCTGATGGCCCGGTCCGGATCACGGCCTTCGGACAACGGGGAACTCGACCTGATCGGCCAGACGCGGATCGGCTACGGGACGGGCGGAAGGTATACAGGAGTAGCAGGCACGCCTGAACGGGAGGAGTTACGGCGAGTTTTTCAGGAGCAGGCCAAGTCCTATGACTTCTGGATCGACAACGGGTTGGCCTTGGTGGGTAATCCGGACACTGTAGCCCGAAAGATTGAAGAGCAGCAGAAGCTGGTGGGCCATGACATACTCTGCGCCCGGCAGCGATTCGGGAAAATGTCTCCCGAGGTCGCGAAGAAGTCCATCAAGCTATTTGCCGAGGAAGTGATTCCGGCATTTTCCTGAGATTGACCCGTTCAGGATACCGTCTTATAGTTCGCGTCAACCCGATGCGGCACAGATTCGAGAAAACCAGATCGATCTGGGAAGTACAGATTTTATAAGGAGATAGCCCTTTGACTACCAAAAAGGCATACAGGTACGACCCCTCGGCTTCCTACGAAGTAAGAGAGCATGACTTGGAGTACCTCAACGTTGGCGGCGTAACCCGTCAGGTCCGGATCTACCAGCCCGAAGGCCCAGGGCCTTTCCCCATGCTTCTAAGCATCCACGGCGGGGCTTGGACTGACAAAGACCACACCGATTACGCGTCCACCAGCAAGCCATTGGCCGCCACCGGCCTGGTTGTCGCCTCCATCGCCCAGCGGGTGGGCGCCGGATTCCCTTACCCCTTGCAGCTCCA
>Ga0209445_1000414_pt1 | contig 24110 bp, 27 predicted proteins | sample MarorgKNORR_S2LV_4_FD_188223 | JGI IMG/M metagenome (GOLD analysis project Ga0209445, IMG submission 188223) | Marine microbial communities from the Southern Atlantic Ocean, analyzing organic carbon cycling - NADW_A/KNORR_S2/LV (SPAdes) (version 2) | ecosystem: Environmental > Aquatic > Marine >... | reverse complement strand
CGATAATAACGTTTTTTATAAAAGTATGAGTGCATTTGACTATGTCATTATCGGTGCAGGATCAGCTGGTTGTGTTCTCGCCAATAGATTGACTGTAAATCCTAAAATCAGTGTTCTATTAATTGAAGCCGGAGGAAAGGACACAAATCCCTGGATTCATATTCCGGGTGGCTATTTTAAAACAATGCACAATCCTAAAACAGATTGGTGTTTTAAAATTCAAAGTGATCCGGGCCTTGATGGAAGAAAAATGAATTATCCTCGGGGTAAAACTCTTGGGGGAAGCTCTTCCATTAACGGCCTTCTGTACATTCGTGGGCAATCACAGGACTATGACTATTGGCGTCAGCTTGGCAATGTAGGATGGTCATGGGATGATGTATTGCCCTATTTTAAAAAATCAGAGGACAATCAAAGGGGAGAGAATGAATTTCACGGTAAGGGCGGGCCATTGTCCGTTGAGGATATGCGCGTTAAGATGAAGGTGCTTGATACTTTCATTGACGCGGCGGAGGAATTTGGCTTTCCGCGCCAGTCAGATTTTAATACAGGCGATAATGAGGGATTAGGATACTTCCAGGTGACGCAACGCAATGGTTTGCGTTGCAGCACGGCTGTCGGGTACTTAAACCCGATAAAAAACAGAAAAAACTTAAAAATAATCACGAAGAGCCACGTTAAAAACATTGAATTTAATAACAATAGGGCTGTTGCCGTCAACTACTGGCAAAACAATCAGTTAACAAAAGTTAAAGCCAATGTAGAAATAATTTTATCCGCCGGTTCGATTGGATCACCCCATATTTTACAGGCCTCCGGCATCGGTCCGGGGGAATTGTTAAAAAAAAACAACGTGAATGTCATCAGGGACCAACCTGCTGTCGGAAAAAATTTACAGGATCATTTGATGTTGCGGCCAGTTTACAAGATTAAAAATCTAGAAACCCTCAATGAAGTCTACCATAATTTATTTAAAAAAATGGTCACGGGAATAAATTACTTTGTGTTCAGAAAGGGTCCCTTGACAATGGGGGCTAGCCATCTGTGTGGATTTATTAAAAGTGATGAACACCTTGAAACACCAAATTTGCAATTTCACGTTTCACCCATGAGTACTGACGTTCTTGGCAATACCACGCTTCACAAGTTTCCGGCCTTCACCCCGACGATATGCAACGTGAAACCGACTAGCAGGGGGAGCGTTGAACTTGATGGAAACGATACCCGGAACGATCCCAAAATCTGCATGAATTACCTGTCAACCCCGGAGGACAGGGACATAGCCGGCAAGGCGATTAAGATTACGCGTAAAATCGTGATGGAATCAAAGGCGTTCAAGCCCTACGCACCTTCTGAGCTTCGACCGGGCATTGACATTACCGACAACGAGCAATTGGCGACGGAAGCGGGCAAGTTCGCCAATACCGTTTTTCACCCCGTAAGTACCTGCCGGATGGGAAATGACGGCGAATCGGTGGTGAGCGACCGGCTGCTTGCGCATGGACTGAAGGGCCTTCGCATTGTTGACGCCTCGGTTATGCCCTCCATTACGTCCGGCAACACCAATGCGCCAACAATCATGATAGCCGAAAAAGGGGCGGATTTCATTCTGGAAGACCAAAAAAACATGCCTGCTACTTAAAATTTAGTATGAAATTTTTGTTTATTTTATCCTGAGTCATGTGTTTTTTTATAATTATGCACTGAAAAAATAATTAACTGGAAATTAAAGCTTGTCATAAATTTAATTACTTGTCAGATTGAACATGGTGATTATTTATGGTGAAGGTTAAAGTTAAAAATGGTGACATTACTCAATTTCTTCACGCTTGGGACAGGGAAGCTTACGATTTAAATTTGGAGCTAAAAAAAATGCTCTTAAAGCAAAAAAAGGGGCAGGTTTTCCCACGGAAGAAAGAAGGGCATACTTTTAGAGCGCATTAGCAATTGAAGAATTAATTTCTTCCTCTGAATTATGAAAGGAATAGTCAAGAAGCTATGAGAGGCTTGGCCTTGTTCGTTATTGCAATATCCTTTCTTTTGTCTTGTCCGATTTTCGCGGCTGAGAGTTTTCTTTTTTCAGGCAGAATAAAGTGTGAACTGTCTGCGACCTTTATCGTCTTTGACTTTGATAAAAAAATTGCCCTTCGAAATAACTATATTTCTTCTCGGTACAGATTATCAAACTATGAAACAAAAAAGAGTAAATTCAAAAAAACTGTTCATACTTTTTCCTGGTATGACGTGAAGGATAATTTTTTAGGGTACTGGGTTATCTCGGATGATTCAAGGAACGTGGAAGAAATTAAATTTGACAGGGAAGGGGAAATTTTTTCCGTAACCAGAACCTGCTCGGAATTTAATAACGGTTATATTGGCGAACTGGTGTGGGAATAGCCAGCAAAGACCCTGTCCAATTTTGCCGACCCATTAACCAATGTATTGAAGGGTGAGTAATTTTTCCCAGATATTTGTTGTTGGCGACATACATGGCTGCCATGCATTGCTTAAACAAATACACAAAAAAATTCTGGACAAGTTGGATAATGCACGCGGCAACAAACTACTTATATATTTGGGTGACTACATTGACAGGGGGCCCAAGATTAAGGAAACAATTCAAGCGCTTCTGGACTTTCAGCCTGATAATTTTCAACAAGTATTTCTTTTGGGCAATCATGAACAGATGATGCTTGATTTCATCAACAAAGTGCCGGATAGTTTGTATCTTTGGATATTGAACGGCGGTGATGAAACATTAAATAGTTACGAAATAAAAGGTGCGGCCTCTGTTTACGATGAAAGCAAAAGCAATGAAACGGTACGTAATGAATTAGTCAACAGCATCCCGAAAGACCATCTTCAATTTTTTAACAATCTCTCCTTATCCTATCAATGGGGCAAGTATTTCTTTGTCCATGCCGGCATTGACCCTGGCGTTCCCCTGGATAAACAGGACAAAAACACATTGATATGGCAACGAGGAAGAGAATTTCTTTTTAACACAAAAAGCTTTGAGAAAGTCATTGTGCACGGCCACACACCTCAACCCGAAATAGAAGATTTAACCAACCGAATAAACCTGGATACCGGGGCATTCTACACAGGAACCCTCTCCTGCCTAATCATTGAAACCAAGACAGGCAAAAAACAATTTATAAATACAACAAATTAAGAATCAGGCTAAACACCTTTCCTTAAAAATTTAAGAAGATTATTTTTATGTTAACACATGGTTTTATTACAAGCCTTGATAAAGTAGAGCCAGAAGTCTTTAAGCATATTGGAATAACACCAAGGCTATTCCGATGAGGGAAATTACTATTAAATCTATAATCATCTGGAATCACAGTAGTGATCAAGCGTGTCCAAAAAGGGCTGGAAATGTGGAATGATTGTGATTTGTTGATGTCTTGCCTGCATTACAAAACCTTCAAATCCTTAAACTCTTCCTGCTTGCTGTCTTTATCTCGGTGGTTAATTTCCCCGGATATTTTGCCACCTTCCTCAATCTGAATTTCGCCGTAAAAAACTTTTCCGCTCACATGGCCTTTGGATTTAATGATCAGGACATCTTCGGCATTTATCTCGCCCTCCGCCTTTCCCTCAACCGTTATGGTGTCGGTTTTAATTTTTCCTTTTACGTTGCCCGACTTGCTGATGGTAATGCTGTTGCACTCAATGTCGCCGTCAACGGCGCCCTGGATGGTTACTTTGCTGTTCGCCTTGATCGTTCCGGTGATAGTCACGCCTTCCCCGATCATCAGGGAGCTTTTTGAATTGTCAACCGTACTCGTCCCAAGTTTTGATTTTATGCCGAAAGCATCTTTTTCGATGCTTGACGTTTTTGATTCGCGGTATTGTGGTTCTATTTTGTTTTTTAAATGTAAAAATGACATTGCGCTTCTCCTTTAGGTTGTTTTAATAATAAATGATGACAAAAGAACGGCCCGAGTGTGTTCATGAAATGGTATTTACAATTTGCTAAAAATAAATTTATTGCCAAAATATTTTTTTTGACATAGTTTCGCCCCAGTTGGTTTTTATAAAATAAAAAGTTGGTTTTTTATTTACGTGATTAGATAGAAAGGAAAAATGACGACACGGATATCGATTATAGACGACAATGAATCAATCTTAACTTCACTATCACTGGAATTTCAATCCCATGGGTACTCGACCATTACCTTTGCCTGCCCCCAAGCGGCTCTCGAGCACCACGCAAAACAACCTGCAGATGTGTACATCATCGACATGAGAATGCCAAAGCTAACGGGCTTTGAGTTTTATAGTCGTTTGTGTGAAATGCTTAAAAAAGACAGGGTTCCTGCCCTTTTTTTGACGGGAGTTGATAATCTTGAGGAAAGTGCCCTCAAGAATACCACCATTGGTGACTATGTCCTGAAACCCTTTAGTTTCAATATTCTTCAAGCTCGTATGGAAAAAGTTTTAAGCTACTTTAAACGCAAAGAGGGAAATAAAACTTATAAAATCGGAAACTTGCTGATGATGGAAGATAAAATCCTGTGCACATGGTTTGGTAAAGAAATAGAACTGACCAAAACGGAATTTGATTTACTTAGCCAATTGGCAAGGCGGCCCCGTGTTGCTTTTACACGCGACCAGTTGCTTGATGTTTGTTACGGCGACAATTATAACGTGACGGACAGGAATATTGATTCGCACATCAAACGTCTGCGTAAAAAGTTTCGCAAGGCCAATCCAGAGATCAAGTTCAATCGGATTAAAACGCATTACGGTACCGGCTACGCGTGGACGCCGCAATCTGTTGCAGTTTAGTAATCAAGAAAAAATCAAATTCTTGACTTCTTTTCGACTAACTTTTTTTTTATTAAATTGTCCGTGGCATTAATAAACCGAATACTGTTATTTCTTCTATCTTTGGTATTCATAGTGTTGCTACTTATTGGTGCCACAACCGGCTTTTTTTAAATTATTATTTTTTATTTTTTAAGGAAATTAATTTTGCATATCACCAGAATTAATTCCTGCAACGTGAACCGGCTTTTTCATCGCATCCCGTCTAAACGGCTCACCTAGTTCTTGATTGAGGATAACCTCGATAAACGTTGTAATTCCTTTTTGCTGTTCTACGCATGATGTTTTAATCGCTTCCGTTAATTCTGAAGGCGTTTTTACTTCAACGCCTTTTGAACCGCAGGCCTCGGCAATTTTTGCGTAGCTAAGTTCGGGATCCAGTTCTGTTCCGACAAAGTTATTGTCATACCACAGGATGGAATTTCTTTTCTCCGCCCCCCACTGATAGTTACGAAAAATAACCATGGTGATGTTTGGCCATTCCTTCCTATTGCATGATGTCATCTCGCTCATGCTAATTCCGAATGCGCCGTCCCCGGCAAACCCGATAACAGGCGTGTTAGGGCAGCCAATTTTCGCTCCCAAAATGGACGGGAAACCGTATCCACACGGACCAAAAAGACCAGGTGCTAAATATTTTCTACCTTTCTCAAAAGTGGGATAGGCATTTCCGATGGCGCAGTTGTTGCCGATATCGCTTGAAATAATCGCGTCTTGGGGAATTCCCGCCTGGATTGCTCTCCACGCAACGCGCGGAGACATTCTTTCAGGATCCCTTTCCCTTGAATCCTTATTCCATGTTGTACCGGGATCATCCTCTTCATGATCCAGGCTTGTGAGTGTCTGCAGCCAAGCAGATTTGGTTTGATGTATCAGCGCTCTTCTTTCTTCACGACCCTTGTCTCCAGCACTCGAAGATAATTGCTCCAAAATCTGTTGCGCTACCAATTTAGCGTCTCCGCAAATACCAACCGTTATTTTTTTGGCGAGACCGATACGGTCCGAATTGATATCCACCTGAATGATACTTGCTTGCTTTGGCCAGTAATCAATTCCATAACCTGGCAACGTTGAAAAAGGATTTAGTCTTGTGCCCAAAGCCAAAACCACATCTGCTTTTGAAATGATTTCCATTGCGGCCTTTGATCCATTGTATCCAAGTGGTCCTATTGCCAAAGGATGGCTTCCAGGAAAACTGTCATTGTGCTGATAGCCACATGCAACAGGGGCATCCAGTTTCTCCGCAAGTGCCTTGCAGTCATCAATGGCGTCAGCAAGAATCACCCCCGCTCCGGATAAAATGACAGGGAACTTTGCACTGGATAAAAGTTCAGCGGCACTTTTTACCGCTTGCGCGCCTCCGGAATTTCTCTCCATTCTAATTATGGTGGGTAGTTCAATGTCAATTACTTGTGTCCAATAATCCCGCGGAACATTAATCTGGGCCGGTGCCGAACCCCTGATTGCTTTCTCAATAACTCTGTTCAATACTTCTGCCATGCGAGAAGGATCGCGCACTTCTTCTTGATAGCAAACCATATCTTTAAATAAGTTCATTTGTTCAACTTCCTGGAATCCGCCCTGGCCAATTGTTTTGTTGGCCGCCTGAGGGGTTACAAGAAGCATGGGTGTATGATTCCAATATGCTGTTTTAATTGGCGTTACAAATCCCGTGACACCGGGTCCGTTTTGAGCAATACACATGGCTATTTTCCCTGTTGAACGTGTATACCCATCAGCTATTAATCCGCCATTTGACTCATGCGCTACATCCCAAAAAGTAATACCAGCTTTAGGAAATAAGTCTGATATAGGCATAAAGGCCGATCCTATGATGCCAAAGGCATGTTTAATGCCATGCATCTGCAAAACTTTTACAAAAGCTTCCTCGGTATTCATTTTTGCCATTATCTTATCTCCTGTGATTCATTGGTAATAATTTTATTGAACAATATAGAGTTTAATCTGTTTAAATCCAAATTTGGATTATAATATAATATAATAATTATCCACTGATATTTATGGCCAAAGCAGACAAACATCCCAGCCCTTCTATGCTTAAGGATCCTTCTCCAAGTGAAAATCAAGATGCCAATTTAAAAGGCCAGGAAATCATAAAGTTTATAGCCAAAACACTTCCTCATAAACCCGGGGTGTATCAGATGGAAAATGAACACGGAAAGATTCTTTATATTGGAAAAGCTAAAAATCTTGCAAAACGTGTAATAAACTACACATCCTTAAATAATTTATCACGCCGCTTACAGCGTATGGTGAGCATGACAAAAAAGATGGATTTTTTTGTTACCAATACTGAGATTGAGGCACTGTTGCTAGAGTGCACGTTGATTAAACGGCATAAACCACGTTTTAATATCATTTTGCGTGATGATAAATCTTTCCCCTACATACTGATAAACAAAGAGTATAATTTTCCGCGCATTCAAAAATATCGCGGGGCTAAAAAATTCAAGGGGGATTATTTTGGACCGTTTGTGTCTCCCTCCGTTGCCGATTCCACATTAATATCCTTACAAAAGGCATTCTTGTTACGAAGTTGTTCGGATTCAATTTTTAACAACAGAACCCGACCCTGCTTGTTATACGATATCAAGCGATGTAGCGCTCCTTGTACCCAATACATATCAAGGGACAAATACATTGAAAGCATACAGGATGCGAAAAAATTTTTAGGTGGAAACACCAAGAAAATTGAATCAAAATTAAAAAAATTAATGCTTAAGGCGAGTTCCAGTCAAATGTTTGAAGAAGCGGGACGACTACGTGATCGGATTAAGTCCATTAATCAAATTCAAAAATATCAATCAGTGTATATTAGGGATATGCGCAACATTGATATTTTTGCCATTAAAATCCTAGAGGGGAAAAGTTGCATTCATGGAAAATTTTTTCGTAATGGCAGTAACTATGGCAATAAATCGTTCTTTCCCGTGCATGACATTAATGCTCAAGAAAATGAAATTTTGGAATCTTTTTTATATCAATTTTATGCTGATAAGGATGTGCCGCCAAAAATTCTCATCAATAAAAACCCTAAACTGTTTAAAGATGTTGAAAAAATACTGAATATTAAAAACAAACTAAAAACGAAAATCATACAACCGCAAACAGGGGAAAAGTTCCGTCATATCCAATTAGCGGAAAAAAATGCCAGTGAAAACATTAAACTAAAAAAAGCAAGTTTAGAAAACCATCACGAAGCTCTAAAAAAATTAATAAAATTATTCAATTTGAATGAAGTACCTAACCGCATTGAAGTATACGACAATAGTCACACCTTTGGTAAAGAGTCTGTTGGGGTAATGATTGTGGTAGATAGTGAGGGCTTTAGTCCAAAAAATTATCGTAAATATAATATTCGTTACGATGATAAGGCAACCAATCCCGCAAGTGTTGATGATTATTACATGATGAAAGAAGTTTTAAGTCGACGATTAAAAACAAAAAAAGATAAAGAAGGAGTCATTATGCCTGACATTATCATAGTGGATGGAGGACGAGGTCAGTTCAATGCAGTCGCAAAAGTATTGAATGATAACCAGCGGGATACAATTTCTTTAATGAGTGTATCCAAGGGAAAAGAACGAAATGCTGGACGCGAAATTATCCACCTTAATAACAGAAGCTTAACATTACAACCAAACGATCCACTTTTATTTTTTATACAGCGGATACGTGATGAAGCGCATCGTTTTGCCATCACAACGCATCGCTCACGACGAGGAAAAATGTCCGTTCAATCCGTTTTTGATGAATTGCCAGGAATTGGACCCAAGCGAAAAAAAATGCTGATACTGCACTTTGGTTCTATACAAAAAATAAAAAATGCCACAAAAACAGACTTGGGATCAGTGAAAGGTATACCTAAGCGAACCATAGATCAAGTTTATGATTTTTTTCATAGTCATTAATTTAAACTTAGTCTAAAAAATCAATTGAATGAAACTAAATCTCGCAAACATTCTCACCATATGCCGTATATTGGTAATCCCAATTATCGTTGCGTTGATATATTTAAAGAGCCCATTTTATGGTTGGTTGGCTTTTATCTTATTCTGTCTTGCCAGCATAACAGATTACTTTGATGGGTATATAGCGAGAATACGGAATGAAGTTTCCAATCTTGGAACATTCCTTGATCCCATTGCCGATAAATTATTAGTTGCCTCGGTAATTTTGATTTTAACATCAAAAGAGGTAATCGCTGATTGGGAAACTATTCCCGCACTTATTATTTTATTGCGAGAAATCGCCGTTTCAGGCTTAAGAGAATACCTTGCGGGCATTAAAGTAAGCGTGCCTGTATCCAAGATCGCAAAGTTAAAAACATCGCTGCAATTAATTGCCTTAGCAATATTAATTCTCAGTGAAAGTGGGATTTCTTTTATTCCAATTTTGTTTATTGGTAAAATTGCTTTGTGGAGTGCTGCCATATTGACCTTATATACAGGGTATGGTTATTTAAGATCAGGATTGAAACATTTTTAATGAAAATTAGATATTTTGCCTGGTTAAAAAATATTACCAATACTGATTCAGAAGAGTTTAATGAACCATCAATCCGTGATGTTGATTCCTTAAAAATATTTCTCTGCAATAAGTATCCCAAACTCGATCCATATATCAATAAGGAAAAAATTGTCCGCATCGCAATTAACTTAGAATATACTACCACGAACGACAAACTTTCATTTAGTGACGAAGTTGCTTTATTTCCACCGGTCAGTGGCGGTTAATGATTAAAATTCAAAAAGAAGATTTTAATTTGGAAAATGAAATTGCTTTTATTAAATCACAGCATAGCAATATTGGGGCTGTATCCACTTTTGTAGGATATGTAAGAAATATTAACGATAAAAAAAATGTTACATCAATTGACTTGGAAGTATATCCAGAAATGGCAGAAAAATCACTCTTGGAAATTTGTGATCAAGCAAAAAAAAATTGGAAACTTATAGATATTTTAGTTATTCATCGGTTTGGGGCACTTAATGTAAATCAAAAAATAGTTTTAGTAGCGACATTTGCCATTCATCGACATGACAGCATGGCTGCCTGTAATTATATCATGGATTATTTAAAACAAGATGCGCCATTTTGGAAAAAAGAATATTATGACAATGATTACAAATGGCTACAAAATACTACAAAGACGATTTAACTAAATTTGTAAAATCATTCATCAGTTTATAAGTAGCGGTATTATTGCCAGTGTTATAGGTTATTGCATCGATAGACTTAATTGGGGTAATTTCCGCTGCGGTACCCGTTAAAAAAGCTTCTTCATATCCATTAATTTCATCAGGAAGAATATGTCGCTCGGTTAAATTCAAACCTTTATCCCTTACCAATTCAATGACAGTTTGACGCGTTATTCCATTTAGAAAACAATCAGGAATTGGGGTGTGAATATTGTTACCTTTAATAAAAAAAATATTTGCACCCGTTCCTTCGGCTACATAACCTCGGTAATCCAACATTAGAGCATCGTGATACCCTTTTTTTTCAGCATACTCCTTGGACATTGTGCATATTATGTATGGACCAGATGCTTTAGCTTCATAAGGTGCCGTATCTGGGGCTGGGCGTTTCCATGGAGAAGTAATAAGCTTAAGGCCCGATAATCTGTCCTCTAGTTTAAAATATGAGGCCCAATCGTCCCAAGCAGCAATAGCTACATTGATATCAGCCCTTGAAGTTGAAAGCCCCATTTGCTGACTTCCCCTCCACACAACAGGCCTAACATAACAATCAGCGTAATTCATTTTTGCAACCAAATTATTCTTAGCAGCATTGATCTCCTCCTCACTGTAAGGAATGGTTATGCCAATAATTTTAGCAGATTTAAAAAGACGTTTAGTATGTTCCTCAGATTTAAAAATTTTCCCATTGTAGGCTCTCTCTCCTTCAAAAACCGCGCTCGCATAGTGCAATCCTTGAGTGATAATGTGAGAAGTTGCATTTTGCCAAGGAACAAAAGACCCATTCATCCAGATCCACCCTTCTCTCTTATCGAATGCTTTGTCCATTATACATAAATATTGAATATTTTAATGACAAGTGAGTATCAGTGATGCATAATTAAGTCAATATGACTGACCTAAATAAATTGTTAACTCCGCTGTTTTTAAGTGACAAAGAAATTCGAAAAATTATCGAATTAATTTTTTTTTCTTATCGTGATTTTACTTCTGGTCCTGACGAAATTCTGGACAAAATCAACTTTGGACGCGCTCACCACAGGGTAATATATTTTGTGGGGAAAAGAGAACAAATTACCATCCGTAATTTACTCTCCATACTTCAGATTACCAAACAAAGCTTGTCCCGGGTACTAAATCAATTGGTAAAAGAAAAATATATTATAGTATCCACAGGGAATGATAAACGAACTAAAAACCTTTCTTTAACGAAAAAAGGAATGGAGCTCGAAGAAAAATTAACTAACATACAAACTAAAAGGATTAGGAATGTTATTAAAAATGCAAAGGAGGATGATATTAATGGATTTAAAAAAATATTATACGCAATGATCGATAAAAACAATCAAATACAATTTGATAAACTGAATATGTAGTGTCTCGATGTCAAAAAGCATTTTAATTGTTGACGATGATAAAAGGCTCAGAGAGTTGTTAGAGGATTATCTATCAGAGAAAAAATACAAAATATTTTTATGTGAAGATTTTGCAGATGCAGAAGAAATTTTAGAGTATTTTGTCTTTGATCTTATCATTGTTGATCGAATGATGCCATCGGGTGATGGGATAGACTTAATTAAAACAGTTAAAGATAAAAGTAATACACCTGTTATTTTATTAACTGCTATGGGCGAAACAGAAAGCAGAATTGCAGGACTAAAAATCGGTGCCGATGATTATTTATCTAAACCTTTTGAACCAGAAGAACTATACTTGCGCATTCAAAAACTATTAGCTTTATTCAAAAATGATGCAATTGATAATAAATCATTTATTTTTGGCGATTTCGTCTTTAATATTACCACTCTTCAATTAAAGAAAAACTCTAAGATTGTTTATTTGACTGAAGGTGAAAATAAACTTTTATTAACATTGATTAATAAAAACAATGCAATTGTTTTAAGGGAAGAGTTGGCAGAAAGTGATTATGACGAAAGTGAACTCAGAAAAGTTGACGTTCAAGTAACAAGGCTACGTCAAAAAATTGAGGAAAATCCAAAACAACCTCGCTTTATCAAAACTATAAGAGGCAAAGGGTATAAATTAATCTGTAACGCAATATGATATATAAAAAAATTATTCCCTCTTCTCTACTTGGTCGTTCTTTAATTATTGTATTTGCACCGATTTTAATTTTAGTTGTTCTAACCACTTTTATTTTTTATCAAACATCGTGGAGTATAATCTCAAAACGCCTAGCTCAATCCGTTGTCGCTGATATTAATGTGATTGTAAAACTCATTGATCAAAATTTAAAACCCGAAGCTATCCAGATAGCTAAGAAAGATTTCAAAATGGACGTCATATACAAAAAAGATACAGACTTAAACCCTTTATCTTTTCGACCTCAAAGGGGCATTTTAACCAGACGACTGCAGCAATCTTTAGAAGAACTGGAACGACCTTTTTTTTATGACTTAAGTAATTTAGAAAAAGGCGCTGCTATAGCTATTCAACTCAATAACGATTTACTAATAATCAGCGTACATAAGGACAGATTATATAATGAATCAGCTTTCGTTTTCTTATTATGGATGTTCTTTGCTTCACTAATACTCTTGTTGCTTTCATATTTATTTATGAAAGGTCAAATACGACCCTTGAAACGATTAGCTATCATTGCAGAAACACTTGGACGAGGACTAGATGCACCCGAATTAAAAGTGTCTGGATCTCTTGAAATTAGACAAACAACAAATGCTTTTAATCAAATGCGCACAAGAATTAAAAGATTCATAAAACAGCGGACTGACATGTTAGCTGGTGTTAGTCATGATTTACGCACACCTCTTACAAGAATGAAACTGCAATTATCCTTAATGAAAGATGATGATGCAAAAAAAGAATTAGAATATGACATTAAAGAAATGACAGCAATGTTAAATAGCTATGTAAGTTTTGTTAGAGGAGAAACTCCGGAGACAATAGAAAATATCCAATTAAATAATTTAATCAAAAATATTTGCCAAAATCTTGATAGAGAAAAATATGAAATAACAGAAACATATAGCAGAAAAATTGATACATCTGGACGACCTTTACAAATCAAACGTGCAATACAAAATATTTTGGATAATGCAAGACGTTATGCTTCCAAAATACAAATAGATGTTTCTGCAAACAATGATGAATGTTTTATCTCCATTTCAGATAATGGACCTGGCATACCTGAAAAAAATTATGAAGATGTTTTTAAGCCTTTTTTTACTTTAGATCCTTCACGTAACAAAATGAAAGGAGAAAGCGGATTGGGAATGACTATTTCAAGAGACATAATTCGATCGCATGGTGGAGATATCAAACTTTCTCCATCCTCGATAGGTGGGTTAAAAACTGTAATTAATCTTCCCATATAATTAAAAAAGCTTTCCGCCATTTTTTATCTTAAAATCAGGTGTGACTAATATTGGTTCATTGTTTTCATCAGGAAATCCCAATACCAAAACTTCAGACATAAATTTTCCAATTTGCTTAGGCGGAAAATTAATAACAGCTGCAATTTGCTTATTTAATAATTCACTTGAATCATAATTAGCCTGTAATTGTGCTGAACTTTTTTTGATTCCAATTTTTTCACCAAAATCAATAGTTAAGACTATTGAAGGTTTTTTAAGAGTATCATGTTTTTCTGCCTCAATAATAGTTCCTACACAAATCTGAACTTTGGAGAAATCATCATAGGAAATCAAAGACATGGAATCATTGAAAAAATTTAAGAATGCTTCCAGCTTTATTCAAATAGCTATCTAGAGATGTCATAGTTTTTTCTAAGGAAGTGCTGTCATCTTTCATCCAAATTAAAAAAGTTGAGCAATAAATTATTAAGATACCTTTTAACCGTAATTGCCCCCTTAATCCTCTAACTGAAATATTGGCATAATTTGCCATTAAAATCATACTATCCAATAGATAGGGCAATAAAAAAATCAATTCTTGAGGTTTGCTCTTAAAAGAGTTGAAAATTGACTGTAAGGCCTTTCGATTTTTTTGCAAAATATCGAAACGCATCATTATTATTTCAAAAATCATGTCTTTCCGATTAGATTGTTCAATCCCTCTGACACTTAATGAAAGGTCATGGTCGAAATAAGCATTAATGTTTCTTAATAATATATGTTTATTCTTTATCTCATTATCAAATATTTTGATTTTTGATTTTTGTTTTACTTCGCTGATTGACAATGAATTCCATGATTTTTTCGATAATATTTTTAGTGTTACTTGTGCTATTTTAATTAATTCTTGTCTCATTTAATTTATTTACCTAGTGCATTAGCACGCAAAAAAGCAGCCTTTACAGCTTTTTTTAATTTGTTATGAAAATCGTTATTTTTTTTTAATTTATTTAAAGCCGCCTCTGTTGTTCCTCCTTTAATCGCTATATTGTTCGCCAATTCTTCCGCACTTTTCTTTTCTTGCAATAATAAATTAACTGAACCAGAAACAGTTTGATGAATCAATTTCTTTGTACTCTTCTTTCCCAATCCCAATTGCAGGGCAGCTTTCTCGAATGCATCTATAAATAAAAAAACATATCCTGGACCACTCCCTGAAATAGCGGTCACCTTATTAATTTCTATTTCTTTCTTTAACCACAAAGTCAGTCCAACTTTGGAGAAAAGTAACTCAATTTTATTTTTATTAGTACGAGATACGTAACGATTAGAAACCATACAAGACATACCCTGGTCAATAATTGCGGGCATGTTCGGCATCACACGAATAAATTGGTTCCGTAAAGGTAAAAATTGATTAAAAAAATTAATTTTTTTGCCAGCAATAATACTTATAAAAACCGCCGATTTTTTAAATTGAAGTGATACAAATTTTTCTAAAACTCTTTTTGCAATTTGGGGTTTAACAGCAAAAATAATAATATCAAATAATAAGAAATCTCTAACTTGATTCAAAGTCTTAAAAGCATGGATCTTTTTATTGAGCCTTTTATTAATATTTTTATACTGAGCTGGATCTACAACAAAAAAATGATTATTAGTTTTTGATGACCACGCTGTTAATAAAGCTGAACCCATATGTCCACAACCAATTATTAAAATATTATTCATACATAATGAATAAAATATAACTCAAAAATGTAAAGTTATTAGGCGCTACCTATTGTGTCAAATGTGCTGACACTTAAAGCATTACTAGGCAAACTATCATCAAATAAAACAAGTTGAAAAGCAGGATAATATTTTTCACACTCGTATATGGCAATATCAACCAAATCTTCTAATTGATGTTGAAGCATTTCATTTTCTGGCAAAGATAAGACTGTGTGCCTATATGCCGGAATACCATTTTTTTTAGTTATATCAAAATGACCAATCCACAGTTTTTCATTGATGAGAGCTAGTAATTCATGTGCAGACTCATATTTAGATTGCGGAAATTTGATATCAAAAGTAACTGTAAAACTTATAGCTCTAATCTGCTCAGACCAAGTAAAATAAAGCCGATACTGACACCATTGTGATGCAATTTCAGCAACCAATTCATAATCATCGGATCTACTAAAGCTCCATTTCTTGCCATGCATAACGTCCTCAACAATATCAATGGGATTTAATACAAAGTTCTCTTGGTCCATACTTTATCTAGTACTTTTTATATTTTATATACTAGATCTAGTCTTACAAATTTTTGAGGAGTTTCGCAGCAATAATTAGAAAATTCAGAGAAAATTTGTGAATAAATCTTATTTTAAGCCCTTTTTTTCACAACTTTCTTTTTCTTCTTCTTAAACAGAGGGTTCCTTTTTATGGAAGAGCTCTTCTTCTGCTTTAAATTCTGGTTCTCAATGATGAGTTTTTGAACAAGCTTTTTTAAAACCTCAAATTCATCTCTTCTGACAAGATTCATCTTGTTAATGATTTTATTAACGCGAAGACCTACAATTGTTTCAACTTCTTTTTTAACACCGGAAAAAGTGCCCATCGCATCAACTGCCATTTTTGATAAATCTGATAAAATTTTTGATTTATTAACCATCTTATTGATTTTAGTTTAATTAAATATAATGGTTTTAATACATCCTTCAATAGACCCTGTCATTGTTTCATTTAATTTTTTAGAAATTCGCTGGTATGGACTCGCGTATGTTGCAGCATTTATCATTGGAGGGTATCTAATTAAATTCTTTAACCAACGATATCCCTCTAACCTAAATCGAAAACTAATTGATGATTTTTTTGTATGGGCCATTATTGGTGTTATTTTTGGCGGTCGTATTGGATATGTATTTTTTTACCAAATAGAAAATTTTATTAAAGATCCAATATATATTTTGTATATTTGGAAAGGGGGTATGTCATTTCATGGTGGCCTAGCAGGAATGACTCTAGGAATTTATTTATTCTCTAAAAAAAATAATATTAATTTTTTTGAACTATCAGATCTTGTTTCTCTTGTAGCTCCTATAGGACTATTTTTTGGACGTATTGCGAATTTTATTAATATTGAACTTTACGGACGTGTAACAAACTTTCCTTTTGCAATGATCTATCCTACTGTTGACAATTTACCGAGACACCCTTCCCAACTGTATGAAGCTTGCTTTGAGGGAATAATATTATTTTTAATTTTATTTATTTTTTTTATACGTAATTATTCAAAGCAACAATTTGGAATGTTATCAGGATTATTTTTATTATTATATGGAGTATTTAGATTTCTAATAGAATTTTTACGAGAACCAGATGAACACTTAGGATTATTTTTAAAGTATTTTTCTATGGGTCAATTACTTTGTATTCCTCTTATTGTTGTTGGAATTTTGATTTATTTAAAAAAATATCAATCCCATGATTAAAGAAAGAATTATTAAGAAAATTCTTGATAATAACCAGTCTATAACAATTGAAAAATATATTGAATTTTGCTTGTATGATAATCATGGGTACTACACAAATAACAATATAGTAGGTAAATCAGGAGACTTTATCACAGCTCCTGAAATATCCCAGTTATTTGGTGAAATAATAGGATTGAGCATCTACTCATTATGGAAAAATACTATTAATCAATCGTTCAACCTAATTGAACTTGGTCCAGGAAAAGGAACATTGTTAATAGATATTCTTAATATCACCAAAAAATTTCCAAAATTTCAAAAATCTCTCAATATTAAACTCATTGAAATTAATGATGATTTAATGAAACAACAAAAATATAACTTAAAAACTAATGTATTGCATACTAAGAATATAAAATGGGTAAAGGACTTAACTAGTCTCTCACCCAACCCAGCTATAATTTATGCAAATGAATTTCTTGATTGTCTGCCTATAAGACAATTTTATCATAATAATGGTACTTGGGTGGAAAAGATGGTTAACTTTAATAAAGAAGATGAAGCATTTTTTACTGAAAATAAAATAATTCAAGACCCTGCAACATTATCATTTTTAAATAAGCAGGATCACAATAACATTTTAGAAATATCGGAAAAAAGGGATAATTATTTTCATCAAATCTGTAAATATTTACGCAAGTTTGGTGGAGTTAGTTTAATTATTGATTATGGATATTATAATAATCCTAATAACTTTACTTTACAATCAATAAGCAATCATCAACGCACAAATATTTTTGACAATCCAGGAACTCAGGATATTACATCGTTGGTAAATTTTAAAAGGCTAATTGAAATTGCAAAGGGGCATAATCTTAATATATATACTTTCTGTTCGCAAAAAGAATTTTTACTGTCTCATGGTATAGAAAAAAGAAAAAATATAATTTTAAAAAAATGTAACAATAAACAAAAAGATATAATTGAAAAAGGCTACGAAAGATTAATTGATGAAAAAAATATGGGCTCACTATTCAAAGTCCTAATTGTTACTAGATAAAATGAAAACCAACTATTACATGCATAAAAAATTAAATATTTCAGATATTGGTTATGGATTTTTTACAAAAAGTTGGTGCTTGTCCATTGATAATAATGCATCTCTTAATTGCAGTCACAATACAGACGATGATCAAAATGTCGTAAATAAGAATATTAATATTGCGAAAAAAAAATTGGGCTTGGATAAAAGCAAGTTAAAATTCATTAGCCAAACTCATTCAAATCAAGTTGCTATAATTGATAAGAACAATTTTTCCTCTACAGTGGAGGCTGATGGAAGCATTACTCAAGATAAAGATATTAGTCTTGCAGTTTTAACAGCAGATTGTTGTCCTATTTTTATTTATGATAGTGACTTTAATTTTATTTGTTGCCTGCATGCTGGTTGGAAAGGTTGTCTGTTAAATATTGTTGGCTCTGCACTAGAACAAATTCAAACAATACAATCAAATGTTAATAAAATTTTTGCCATTATTGGCCCATGCCTAGATAAAGCTAACTTTGAAGTCAGTACTGATTTAAAAGAGCAATTTGTTATAAAAAATTCAAATTATGATAAATTTTTCACTAATATGAAAAAAACTAAGAAAACTCTTTTTGATATGAGAGGATTAATACAATTTCAATTCAATAAAAATTTGGTTAATAATGTTTACCATATCAATTTTGATACTTATGAGAATGAAAATCTATTTTTTAGCCATCGTCGCTCAACCCACGATAAAACCTTACCGACAGGAAGAATGATCAATATTATAGGATTTAAAAACAACATTTAATGTAAAATTTTTAATCTTGATCTATTAAAATTCTGCTATAATGAAAGGATAATTAAAAAGATGAAGATTATTTCCTGCAATAGTAATACGGTGCTTGCAGAAGCAATAGCTTCCTACATTGGCGTTAATTTATCAGATGCCACAATAAAAAAATTTGCAGATGGTGAAGTTTTTGTAAAGATTAATGAAAATATTCGAGGAGAAGATCTTTACATAATTCAGTCAACTTCACCCCCTGTAAATGATAATTTAATGGAATTACTAATCGCTATTGATGCTGCAAGACGTGCTTCTGCAAAAAGGATTACCGCCGTAATTCCTTACTTTGGATATGCTCGCCAGGATAGAAAAGATGAAGGCAGAACTTCAATTTCAGCAAAGTTAATTGCAAACTTAATAACTTCTGCAGGTGCTAATAGAGTTGTAACAACTGATTTACATGCTGGTCAAATACAAGGTTTCTTTGATATTCCTCTTGATAATCTATTTTCTGTGAATGCGTTAATTGAAGATATGAAAAAAATAACAGATAAAAGAAGTGAGCTAGCTATAGTGTCTCCTGATGTTGGGGGGGTGATAAGGGCTCGTGCGTTTGCAAAAAGAATAAATGCATCATTAGTTATTATTGACAAAAGAAGAGAAAAAGGAGGGGAATCAGAAGTGATGAATATTATTGGCGATGTAAAAGATAAAACATGTGTTATTCTTGATGATATTGCCGATTCAGCTGGCACTCTCTGTAATGCTGCAAAAGCACTGAAAAACAATGGGGCTCAAGAAATATATTCTTACATTGTCCACGGTGTCTTATCTGGCGATGCTTTAGAAAGAATTAAAGGTTCAGATATTAAAGAATTAATATTAACTGACACTATTCAGGCTACAGAGTCAGTAAAAAATATAAAAAATATTAGACATATCAGTATCGCTCCTTTATTGGGTGAGGCGATTAAGCGGATCCACAGTGATTCTTCTGTATCAGCTCTGTTTGATTAACTTTAGAATACTAAAAATATGGAGAACATTAAAGTAATTGCTAGATCAAAGGATAGTGGATCAACTAAGTCACTCTTAAAAAAGGGAATGGTGCCGGGCATCATATATGGCAAAAATTCTGAACCTTCGCAAATTGTTTTTGAAGATAAGGCTCTTCAAAAATTAATGCACTCAGGTGTTTTCTATTCTAAAATCATCAATCTTGATGTTGAAGGGAAAAAAGAAAAGGTTTTACCCAAACAATTACAATATCATCCGGTTACAGATAAATTAATTCATTTTGATTTTTTACGTGTACAAGATGATACAAAAGTGACTGTAGAGATCGAAGTAGAATTTCTTAATAGAGATATTTGTCCAGGTTTAAAACAAGGGGGGGTATTAAACTTGGTTCGTCGAATGGTTGAACTTAGTTGCAATGCCAATAATATACCTGAAAAATTACAATATGATTTAGTTTCAGCAGAAATTGGTGATGCCATTAAAATTAGTAATATTGAATTGCCTGACGGAGTTAAGCCAACTATTACAGATCGTGATTTTGTGGTAGCAACTTTGGTTCCACCAACAATTGAAGTAGAAGAAGAACCTACACCAGAAGAAGAAGTTGAAGGAGAAGCAATTGAGGGCGAAACTGAGGAAGGTACTGATTCTAAAGAAGATCAGGATTCAGGGGATTCTTCCGAAGATAAAAAAGCTGAGCCTACTGAAGATAAGCCTAAATAAGCAGACAATTTCAATTTCTACATTTATATAAACATTATGTGGTTAATTTGTGGATTAGGAAATCCCGGAAAAAAATATTTTTTGACCCGTCACAATGTAGGTTTTGATGTAGTTGACTCTCTCATTGATAAAAATAATTGTGAGTTAATAAAAAAAGACAGAAAAAAAGAATTATATAAAGGCACTATTGATAATAACAAATGTTTATTTTGCAAACCTTTGACCTATATGAACATTTCGGGACAACCCGTAAGAGAAATAGTAAATTTTTTTAAAATACCCAAGTCTAAAATTATTGTGATTCACGATGATCTAGACTTGGCTGTAGGAAAGATAAAAATAAAAATTGGGGGAGGTAATGGTGGACATAACGGTCTATTAAGCATTGATGAAGCGATTGGCAAAAACTTTAAACGACTAAGAATAGGTATAGGTCATCCTGGTTCAAAAGATTTAGTATCCCCTTATGTTTTAAAAAAATTCTCCAGAAAAGATAGAAAGTTTATTAATAATAAAATTGAATTACTCACTAAATATTTTTCTCTAATTTTTGAAAATAAAAGTTTGTTATTAACTAAGATTTCATTGGAACAAGATAGTGGGATTTAATTGCGGAATTGTTGGACTTCCTAATGTAGGAAAATCAACACTATTCAATGCTTTAACTAAATCAAATAAAGCTAAAGCAGCTAACTATCCTTTTGCAACAATAAAGCCTAATGTAGGACGTGTAGCTGTTCCGGATAAAAGGCTACAACAATTATCAAAAATTGGCAAAAGTGAAAAAACTATTCCTACTTACATTGATTTTATTGATATCGCCGGTCTTGTCAAAGGAGCTTCAACTGGAGGAGGGCTAGGAAATAAGTTTCTGGCACATATTCGGGAAGTTGATGCTATTGCTCACGTTGTTAGATGCTTTGAAGACACAAATATTACTCATGTTTCATCAAAAATTAATCCGATTGATGATATTGATACAATCTCTACTGAATTAAAATTAGCCGATCTTGAAATGCTTCAAAATATACTTGATTCATTAAAGAAAAAATCAAACAACGGTGAAAAAGAAATCAAAACTCAAATTGAGTTAATATCTGATTTGCAAGAGAGATTGAATAAGAATGAAACAATAAAGAATCTTGAATTAAACAAAGAAAGCTCATTCATTTACAAGTCATTAAATCTTATTACAACTAAACCTATGTTGTATATTTGCAATGTTGATAACAAATCTGTTATAAATGGAAATTACTTTTCCAATCAGGTTAAAGAAAAGGCAAAAAAAGAATTGAGTAAAACTGTTATTGTCTCAGCTGCAATAGAGTCACAGATTGCTGAATACAATAATGAAAATGATAAATTGGAATTACTAAAAGATATAGGATTAACAGAAACAACTCTCAATAAAGTTATTAGTGCTGGATATGATATCTTAAATTTAATTACATATTTTACATGTGGACCAAAAGAAACACGTGCATGGACTATCAATGCCAATACAAGAGCGCCAAAAGCTGCAGGGAAAATTCATACAGATTTTGAAAAAGGATTTATTCGAGCAGAAACGATTTCTTACAATGATTTTGAAGATTTGGGTGGTGAAGCAGCTTGTCGTGAAGCAGGAAAATTAAGGCAAGAAGGCAAAGAATACATCGTTAAAGATGGTGATGTAATGCATTTTCTATTCAATAATTAATGAATATCTCTCCAAAGCCTTTTTTTTGATATATAAATAAATATTCCAAAAATTATAAAAAATAAAATTACTTTAATCCCTAAATTTTTTCTTACTTCTAACTCCGGCTCAGCTGACCATACAAGGAAAGTTGTAACATCTTCAGATAATTGAGGGAGTGTATTTTCTGTTCCATCATCATAATCAACATAACCTTCATCCAACGGTGGGGCCATTGCAATTTGATGCCCTTCTTTCCATTCATTATAATACATTCCTTCGCCAATTTCATAATCTTCAGGCGGCTCTTTGTATCCAAGTAAAAGATTATAAATATAATCAGCTCCGTGTTTTTTTGCTTTTGTAATAACAGATAGATCTGGAGGATATGAACCATTATTGTTCATTCTTGCTTCCTGCTCATTAGCAAAAGGAGAAACAAAGCGGTCTGATGGCCTTGCTGGACGTTCAAACATTTCTCCTTCATCATTCGGCCCATCTAGGACAGTATATTCAGCAGAAATCGCTTTTACTTCCTCTTCTGAAAAACCAATATCAATTAAATCTCTATAGTAAAGAAGAGACATTGAATGACATCCTGAACATACCTCTCTGTAAACTTTATATCCTCGCTGGATAGATGCTCTGTCAAATGTCCCTGTTATTCCACCAAAGGACCATTCATGTTTAGGCATTTCAGTATCATTACCTGAGGCTAAGATACAAAAACTTGGCATTAAAAAAAGAAAAGTTAATAACAAAACTTTCATATTAATGCACTCCACTTTCATGTTCCGACTTTGATAAATTGTTGTCTTTTAAAATGTCACTAATACTTGCTGGAATTTGCTTAGGTTTCTCAAATTTTCCTATAAAAGGAGTAAGAATTAACAAGAAAACAAAATAATAAACAAGTCCTATTCTTGCAATGAGTAAATAGGTTCCTGCTGCCGGTTTCATTCCGACATAACCAAGAACAAAAAAATTGACAAAGAACAACATCATGAACCACTTATAAACTGGCCTATAATTACAACTTTTTGTTTTTGATGTATCCAACCAAGGTAAAACAAATAAAATCAGAATAGCTGCAAACATTAAAACAACACCGCCAAGTTTATCTGGAATAGCACGGAGAATGGCATAAAAAGGCGCTAAGTACCAATTGGCGACAATATGAGACGGAGTTACCAATGGATCAGCAGGTATATAATTATCTACTTCCGCCATAAGGTTCGGACCAAAAAAAATTATAACTGAGATAGCTACCCCGCATACACAAACTGCAAGGGTATCTTTTACAATCATGTAGGGGAAAAAACTAACAGTATCACCTTTGGATTTTATGTCTATGCCTGCAGGATTGTTGGATCCATGCACATGTACAGCAACGACATGCAAACCAACAACACCAAGAATAACAAAAGGCAATACATAATGTAGGGCAAAAAAACGATTGAGTGTAGCGTTGCCAACTGTATAATCTCCCAATATCCAAGTTTTTAAACCATCTCCAACTAGAGGAATGGCACTAAATAAATTTGTAATTACGGTAGCACCCCAATAAGACATTTGACCCCAAGGAAGAGTGTAACCAAGAAAAGATGTGGCCATCATTAAAAGATAAATAAATACCCCTAATATCCAGTTCAATTCTCTTGGGTACTTGTAAGAACCATAATACATGCCTCTTAATATATGAATGTAGACAACAATAAAAAAGAATGCGGATCCATTGGAATGCATATATCGAAGAAGCCAACCATAGCTAACATCACGCATAATACGTTCCACACTATCAAAGGCCATATCCGTATGAGGTGTATAATTCATCGCCAAGAAAATACCGCTAACAATTAAAACAACTAATAGTATTGTCGCTAATGCACCAAAACTCCAAAAATAATTACAATTTTTGGGCATCGGATAATCTTTATATTCTTTTTCAATATACGATACGATAGGAAGGCGAAATTCTATCCAATTAAGAAATGAATTTTTGTATTTATGTT
>Ga0209445_1000411_pt1 | contig 24189 bp, 19 predicted proteins | sample MarorgKNORR_S2LV_4_FD_188223 | JGI IMG/M metagenome (GOLD analysis project Ga0209445, IMG submission 188223) | Marine microbial communities from the Southern Atlantic Ocean, analyzing organic carbon cycling - NADW_A/KNORR_S2/LV (SPAdes) (version 2) | ecosystem: Environmental > Aquatic > Marine >... | reverse complement strand
CGCTGCCGAGATCGCATAGCCCGGTATTGCGGTGGATTCGAAATCCACTGTCCATTGGACGCGGGGGTTCAAATCCCTCTCTCGGCGCCATTCAGAAGTCGGGTACTTTCGATGCTTCGCGCAGGAGCACGAGTCGTCCGCCTGGGCCTATCCGGACCTGCGGCTGACCGTTGAACTCGCCGATCTCCCCGTTGAGTATGGCTATCTCGTCACCTCGCGAAACGCCCGCTGCGGCAATCGGGATGAACTGCTTGAACGCGACCACGCCTGCCGAGCCAGTCTGGTCGACGATGGTGACCGACCACCTCGTGACACCGACACCGTCAGGGAAGGCGTTAATCGCCCAGACCCTGCCGACGGCGTTCACCTTGGTCTCGACGTCGACGATGGGTGCCGAGTCGGAGTCGTCTGCAATCTCCACCGATGACTTGGCGTCGAGGTCGAGGACCACTTCGCCGCGCCAGACCGACGCCATCGCGTTGTCGATCCTGACTCGGCTGCCGTCGCGTATCGAGCGAGTCACATCGGTAGGGCTGCCGTAGCGCGACGGCTGGACCTTGGCGCGGTCGTAGCCCTCCTGCAGGGTGAAAGAGAGGTCTACGGTGCCATCGTCAGCGTCCGTCAGATTCGGCCCGCGCAGCCCCGAGACCTCTCCGACCACGTTGACGCGGGTCACTATCTCACCCAGCGGGGTCACCGGCCATCTGTGCCCGAAGCGGTCTATGCTGCGCTCCAGTGGCAACTCAAGATCGTGCTCGCTGCCCTCGCACACCCCTCTGAGATTGCAGCGGATGCATCGGGCTCTGGGGTCGGGGTCGACAGGTGTTGCAGAGGGTATGCCGCCCTCGTCGAAGTAGCGCAATGGAGCCGGCTCAGGGGGGCACTCGTCGATTGACGGGTCGCGCGAGTGTATTTTCTGATAGAGTTCCGACAGCTCCTCGGTGAGGGCCTCCATCTCCTCCTCACTGGGTCGAGGGATGTCCTTGACCGTGCCCGGCCCCAGATACCAGATCTCCAGCGCCTCGACTTCGTCAGCGTGACCGTGGGTCTCCCACCACAGCCAGCCGTAGAGGCGCAGTTGCTCGATATAGCCACCTGAGCGGTCGCCCTTGCCGATTGAGGCCTTGAGGTCGATTATCCGGATCTTTCCGGTCCAGTCGTACACCATGTCGTATTCCCCCTGGAACCACTCGTCCGGGTGCGATGTGGTCAGTTTGAACTGCCCAGCATCCGGGTCGACGAACCACGGTCGTGCGATCTCCCAGGCCTCGCACCATGTGATCTCTGAATCGCGGGCGGCGGGGTGAACCTCGTTCCAGACTCGCGGGAAGCCGTCTGGGGCCGGCCAGTCGCCTCTTGAGCCACCTTTGCGCCAATCGGTCAGGCCGGGCCCTCCGCTCGCCTCGATACACGCCTGCACCTGGTCGAGATGGAGTCGCAGGCCTGCTCTGGTCATCGCGAGCCCCTCATCGGGGTCTGCGGCGTCGACCGAGCCGACTCGATTGGGAATGGACTCCCAGTCGAGCACAGCGGCCTCCCAGCAGGCCTCAAAGTGGACATCGGCCCTCGCCATCGCCCACGCCTCGAGCGAGTCGCGGTCAGTGGGCCACTGGTCCTCGGTCAGCTCGACTAGAGTCGGAGCGGGCCATGCCAACGGGTTGTCGTAGGCGGGCGAGCCGTCTTCCAGAAGGGGAGAGGTCATCTCATCGGCGGCATCGGCGGTGACCAGCGCCGGGGAGTCCCTGAGCACTCGGCAGATGCACTCCTCTACCGCGTTGCCACGTATGATCTGAGGAGGGAGGGGGCTCTTCAGGCGCTCTATGTAAGTGTAGTACCAGAGCCTGTTGCAGGACTTCCAGAGGATGACCTGAGAGGCGGAAAGCCTGCGGTAGCGGTTCACCCCCGCACTCTCGGGATTGCCCCTTCTGACCGGCACGGAGAGGCAACGAAAGTCGAGGCTCTATGAACCCAACGAGAACGCTCCTACACGCCCTTCTCGTTCAGCCACACGACGGTGACTTCCATCCTCTCGAATGTAGGCGTCACCTCGATCATCGCCACCGGCGCATCGACGTCTTCTGCAATAGTCTCCGCTACCACCAGAGGAATCTCGATTCGCCCGTTCTCGGCATCCCAGAGCATGAATCTACGCGGCAGGTCGGTCTGCTCGGTGATCTCATCAATCCAAGCGGTCTGATCCTCCTCAGAGGAGTAGATTGCCCCGAACATCAGAGTCGCGTCCTCTGTGAGCGTCTCGTGCGGAGCGATGGTCGCCTCCCCTCTCCTGAGGAATCGTCGGCGAAGCTGTCCGGCGTCCTTGTAGACGGCGGTGCAGAACTTGAGGTGATACCCGTATGGTTCGCGCGTTCGGCCGTCCAGAGGGTCAGTCTCGCCTCGTTCTGCAGCCATGGTCCTGTCACGCAGTGCCAAGGCCAGTTCTGCGGAACCGGCGGCACCGGCGGTGATCTCGGTAGAGAGGTTGAATCCCCGCAACTCCATGTTGTCGATGTTGCCAACGGTGATCTCCAGCTCGTTCAGATTGAGGAACGAGATATTGAAGTCGCGAAGCGTCTCGAGTAATTCGAACAGTTCTGACTCCTTGTCCGGCTCGCATGGAAGCTCGACTCCGGTGAATATTCCCGCAGCCGAGCATGCTGTGATGGTCTCGCGGTACTGCTCCGCTTCGAGGTCGAGGAAGTGGAAGCGGATCTCGTCGAGTCCGGCCTCAGCGAACTCGTCGGCCCACTCGGGTCGGAACGGGATGCTGGTGTACATGTGCAAGTGGAATCCCGTGCCGAACTCGGCCTTCAGCCGCCTGATCCCCTCTAGGGTCCGCTCGCGGGCCATCAGCGGGTCGCCGCCGGTGATTCCAGCACCCGTTGCGCGCATCGCCCGAGCCTCCTCGATGACCTCGTCGAAGTCGTCGCATTGGCGCTCATTGGCGAACATGTGGTCGATGTCGCGACGTGTCTCGGACAGGGGGCAGTAGTCGCATCGCCAATGGCAGTTCCCTGTGACGAAGAGCACCAGCTTGCTGCCCATCTGGCACTGGATGCAGCCCTCGGCGTCGGCCTCCTCGGGCGGCTCGTGCAGGTCGGGGACCTGCGGCAACCTCAGGCTGATGCTCATGCTCCACCCCTCGCCGCTGCCGTCTCCAGCAGCCAGCGGTGGAAGCCGATGTCGGCCGACAGTTCGGGATGGAATGTCAGGGCGAGTCTGTTTCCAGTCCTGACTCCAACAATCTCGTCCCCGTTGCGCGCGGACACCTCGGCGGCATCGCCGTGTGCTGCGAACCTCGGGGCGCGGATGAACACCCCCGGGAAGTCGCGGCCGAGCAGCGAGGCCTCGAGGGTGGCCTGGAACGAGTCGGCCTGGCTGCCGTACGCGTTGCGGTCAATATCAGCATCGACCAGAGGCGCGCCGCCGTCCTGCGGGTCGGCTAGGATTATCGCACCCGCACAGGTCCCCAAGACCGGTCGAGAGTCGTCCGAGCGTATCCACTTGAAGAGAGCCGGGAGGAGCCTGGATGCCTCATCGTTTCCGGTGAGTCGCATCGTGGTGGACTCCCCTCCTGGCATTACGATGGCGTGAGGGTCTGCGGCGGCTAGATCGGAGGCCTTACGCAACTCGTGTATCTCGACCTCGATTCCGGACTCATCGGCCGCTCGGCGCAGCGCAGCGATGTGGACGTGGCGAGCGCCCTGCAGCATGACTAGACCTATGCGAAGCACGTCTACCCGTCCGGCCACTCGAAAATGAACCCTGTCGTGGTCTCCGATGGGCTGAAAGACCCGAAGCGGGCGCGACGGAACGTGGAACCAACTGGTCGCATCCACAACTTCGGCGCTGGGCCTGCTGTCCTGCCGCTCGAAGTGGTCGAGGAAGTGGCGGCCACTCTGCCCAACCTACTTGACAGTGGTTTCGGCCTACTGGAGGTCTCTCACCGAAGCCCCACCTTCCAGAGCGTCATCGACTCTGCTGTGGAGCGGATCAGGGGGGTTCTTTCAGTTCCCGACGACTACGAGGTGCTGTTCCTCCAGGGTGGTGCTTCGACCCAGTTCTACATGACTGCACTGAACCTGCTCTCCGAAGGCGAGAAGGCTGATTTCCTAGTGACGGGGGACTGGTCGCAGAAAGCGCTCAAGGAGGCTGGGCAGGTCGGAGATACAGCGGCTGCATGGGACGATTCTGCCAATGGTTTCAGGTCGGTCCCCCAAGATGGTGACTACACCATCCGCGAAGATGCTGCATACGTCCACTACACCTCAAACAACACCCTCTACGGGACCCAGTACCACCATCTGCCAGAATGCGGAGGCAAACCGAGGGTCGTCGATGCCAGCTCGGACATCTGCGGCGTGCCGATAGATGTGGCAGCGCACGATGTGATCTATGCGGGTGCGCAGAAGAACCTCGGGCCGAGCGGCGTGACCCTCGTCATCCTCTCACCGTGGGCGATTTCAAGGGCCAAGGAAGGGATTCCGACCATGCTCGACTACAATACCCACATCTCCAAGGGCTCCATGTTCAACACCCCCAACACATTCGGAATCTACGTGCTCGACCGGGTCTTCGCCTGGGTCGAGAGAAACGGAGGTCTAGATGGCGCAATCGAGCGCAATCGAGCCAAGGCCGCTCTGCTTTACGGTGAGTTGGACCGAAGCGACTTCTGGAGGCCGCATGCCCGTGGGGGCTCGCGCTCGGTGATGAACGTCACTTGGCGGCTTGCAGATGAGGAGCTCGAGAGCGTGTTCCTAGAAGAGGCCAGCGCTGCCGGCATGGGTGGCCTCAAGGGCCACCGCAGCGTCGGCGGCATCCGCGCCAGTATGTACAATGGGTGTCCGATGGAGAGTGTCAGGGCGCTCGTCGGATTCATGCGCGACTTCGAGTCGCGACACGGTTGAGTGGTGGGATGGACGCGCGGAGCGTACTCGACTTGCTCGACTTGACCTTGCTCGATCATGATGCCAGTGAGGCCGACCTCGATGCGCTGTGCCAGCGGGCAAACACCCACCGCCCGGCCGCAGTGTGCGTGTTCTCTGAGCACGTCGCTTATGTCAGGAGTCGCTTGGACGATGGTATCGCACTGGCGGCTGTAGCAGGGGGATTCCCAATAGGCGATGATGATCCAAGTGCCTTATCAGAGTCGATTCGAGTTGCGGTCAAAGCGGGTGCGGATGAAATCGACTGCGTCCTAGAGCCGCGCGATGCGGAGGACTTCCCACGCGAGCCTGAACTCGCTATGCTGCTCGCCATGCGCGAGGCATCGGCCGGTTGCGCGCTTAAGGTCATCATCGAGACTCCGCTGCTCGGAGAGAGAAGCATGCGCGCAGTAGTTCGGATGGCACTTGCAGCAGGCGCTGAGTTCGTCAAGAGCTGTACCGGCAAGCGAGGCGGGTGCAGCGATGAGGCGGCTGGAATCCTCGCGTTCGAAGTGATGAGGCACGGTGTTACCATGGGTCACAGGCGCGGCGTGAAGCTGTCCGGGGGCATCCGGACCAAGGAGGACGTCGGGCGTCTGCTTGGCCTCGTCCACTCGGAGGACTCCACCATCAACGGCCCTGCGAGGCTGAGAATCGGAGCCTCGTCGCTGCTTGACGACCTGCTGTGAGACTGAGGGCCGGAATAAGACACCAGGACCGACGGCGGAAGCAGTCACACCCAGAACGATAGAGGGATGAGGCTCAGGATTCCGTCTCGCCGGATGTGTCAACATCCAGCATCGCACTTATCACCCAGTGAGGATGTTCAGCGTTCATGGCACAGCCGGTGGCGAGTCAGAACCGCCCCTACGTGATCGAGGTCGAGGAAGGCAAGAAGGTGGCTTGGTGCGCCTGTGGCAGGTCGGCCAACCAACCCTTCTGCGATGGCAGCCACTCACGTGAGAACACGGGGATCACCCCTATCGTCTTCACTGTCGAGAAGAGCGGGAAGGCCGCCCTGTGCGGCTGCCGCACCAGCGGGAACAAGCCCCACTGCGATGGCAGCCACAAGAACCTCGACTGAACTCGACTCGGCCTCGGACATCTCGCGCGTGGCCCTCGAAGGCCTATGGCGTTCAAGGGATGAGTGGTGGGCTCGGCAGGATTTGAACCTGCGATCTTCGCCGTGTGAAGGCGACATCATAACCCCTAGACCACGAGCCCGCGCCTCGATGCCAGCCGCGAGTCGGCAATAAGCGTGATGACTCGATTGGTGAGCAGGACTTCCGCCGGAATCAAAAGTCGGCTCTAGGTCGGCGGTCCGTGGTGGCTGGTCTGGACTTCGGCGTTCTGCGCCAAAGGGAGACCTGGCAGGCGTTCGGCGTCGGCATCGTCCTGTTCTGCATCATCGGGTACTCCTCGCTCAGCCTGTTCGGCCTATCGTCCTCGGCATACGGGGTGTCCGAAGACGTCGAATTGGTGCCTGACTTCGAAGTCGCCTCGATGAACCGCACCGGCATCGATGATGCTATCGCGGACGATAGCGGGGTGGTACGACTCTCGAGTCTGAGAGGAAACATCGTCGTCCTTGACTTCATGGCGGTGGACTGCGGCAACTGCCACTACGTTCAGGAACATATAGATCTGAACATCGACGCTTGGGGCGAGCTGGGGGGCGACTACCCAGTGGTGGTCATCTCCATCGGCTCTTGGTACGGCTACGAGCCCTTCGAGCGCATCAACGAGACCTTCGGCGATGCTGATTCCTCCAGGCACATGCGCTGGCCTGTGGTCAATGGGGCCACTGACTCCGTGCTGCTCGATGATGGGGGAAGAGGGGACCTCGTCGAGTACTACTCAGCGCAGAACCTTCCTCTGGCGCTGGTGATCGACCATGAGGGATACGTCGTGGCCAAGGAAGGCACCGGGACCCCGTTGGATGGCTGGGAGTCATTCGACTCGGCGATACAGAGGGCGAATGGGGGTGAGGCGGAGTCACTGCGGTTCGGCATCGAGAAGGCCGACCGCTCCCTAACGGGAGTCTTTGTGATTGGCCTGTTCCTTGGCGTCCTCGTCTATTTCTCCCCGTGCGCCTTCCCGGTCCTGCCATCCTACATCGCATACTACCTCAACCTCGGTATGAGGGAGGACGAGCTGCGTGAGGCGGGCAAGCTCTCTGGGAGCATGCCCAAATCATTCGAGGTAGGTGGTTATGCCGCTCTGGGCCAGCTGACCTTCTTCGGGGCGGTCGGTGCGATCATATTCGGATTGGGCGGCATCATCGACCTGTCTGGCGTGCTGCACGATATCGCTGTGGGAATCGCATGGCTCCTAGTCATCCTAGGGGGACTCATGCTGCTCGGTTGGACCTCGCATCTTCTGGCTTGGGTCCAGAGGACTCTCGACCGCTACCAAACCACCGAGATGGATGAGCAATTCACGCCACGCCGCAACATGTACCTGTGGGGCATCGGCTACAGCGCGGCCTCTGTGGACTGCACCGCGGCGGCTGTCTTCCCGTTCGTCGCTTGGCTCGCAGTCGTCGGCGGGGGCGCCTTCGCCACTGGGATGGCGGGGCTCATCCTTTCTGTCACACTTCTCATGATTACCGTGACCGTGCTGGTCGGGATGGGACGTCAGGCCGTGCTCGACTTCCTGCGCCGCTCGACAGGAGTAGTCAAGGCAACAGGGGCATGGATGATGATGTTCGCCGGAATCGGCCTGCTCATCTATCTGACGCAGCCAGAAACCGTCGCAAGTTTGCTCTGAGCAGAAGTCAAGTACCATCAGCGGCGCGCGCGAATCAATGGAACCCCTGATGGGACTCGTCCTGTTTGTTTCGATATTGGTCTGCGCGTATCTCGCGTGGAATATCGGTGCCAACGATGTTGCGAATGCGATGGGGACGTCTGTCGGCTCTCGCGCCCTGACGCTCAAGCAAGCAGTAATCATCGCTGCAATCTTCGAGTTCATAGGCGCTTTCTTTGCTGGAGATGCGGTTACGGACACGGTTCGCAAAGGGATCCTTGTTGTTGATTTCGATAACCAGGCACTGGTTGATGCGATTTCCGCTGATCTGATGTACGGCTTCATCGCTGCCATGATGGCAGCGGCTGTCTGGCTTACTATAGCCACGAGATACGGCCTACCAGTATCGACCACACACAGTATCATCGGTGGAATCATTGGCGTCGGGTTGGTTATGGAAGTTCAACACGAAACCTCTCTTATTGACTGGGAGGTGGTTGAGAAAGTCGCCCTGTCTTGGATTGCCAGCCCAGTGATGGGAGGCCTATTCGCATTCTTCACCTTCTGGGTAATCAGAGCGACTATTCTCGACACGACTGATCCTGAGGCGCGCGCTCGCTGGATGGCACCGATATTAGCCATCCCGACATTCTTCGTTCTTGGTCTTGCACTGCAGTTCAAAGCTCTGAAGGGATTCTTCGCGAAGGCTCAGGACAACGGCTGGATTGAGGACAAATATGACTGGTTGCCGGTCAAGGAAGATGGTTCGTGGAACCCAATGATGGATGATGCGTGGTTCCCGATTAACAGCCTAATTCTAGCTGGAATGATTTCCATCGTCGCTGCAGTGATTCTGGCTTACATCTTGAGAAACTACGATTTCAAGGGCGAAAAGGAAGGTTTTCACGGTGTCGAGAGGATATTCGTATGGTTGCAAGTCATCGCCGCTGCCTACGTCGCCTTCGCCCACGGAGCCAATGACCGGTCAAATGCAATAGGTCCAATGGCTGCTGTTTACCAAGTCCTGTCGAACGATGGGCAGCTCGGAGCAGTGGCTGATGTACCGACTTGGCTCGTTCTACTGGGCAGCGTCGGGATAGCTATCGGTGTGGTGACTTGGGGATGGAGGGTGATGGAGACCATTGGGAGAAAGATCACCGACATCACACCAACTCGTGGCTTCGCCGCTACATTCGGCGCGGCGACGACTGTCCTGATTTTCTCCATGCCCTTCCTTGCTGTCCCCGTTTCCACCACTCACACGCTCGTAGGTGGAGTAGTGGGTGTCGGGTTAGCGGGTGGTGCGAAAGCCGTTGATTTCAGAGTCTTCGGGAAGATTATCGCCTCCTGGCTGGCAAGCCTTCCGGCCGCAGGATTTGGTTCGATAGTGATCTACGTGGCCGTCGGCTCCCAGCCGATCAATATGCTCATCATCATACCCATCGCACTCGCTCTGGTAGGCTATGTGATTTGGTCAACTCGCGATGGCGAGGTGTACGTGGACGAGGCCCTAGCGGATGCGGATGGGTCAGAAGTCGGAACACCGACCTACTTCGAGCTCTTTCACGTTCACGCTCAGGCTGTCGAGGAGACTGTCAATCACATGCTAACAGCAGTAAACATCGCAGCAGACGGGGGAGATCCAAGCGAAGCCATAGAAGCGACTATCTCAGCTGAGTTGAGGGCTGACAATGTGAAGAACGATTTGCGAAGAAGGGTTGGTTCGGGCAAGTGGAACCTGTTGATGAGGTCCGATGACTTCTATCACATGCTGAACCGTCAAGACCGCATCGCCGACTACGCCCAGAACGTCGCGGAGCAGCTGTCCTTCAGACCTCTCTACGACAATGTAGAGGCCAAAGCCCTGCTCAAGGAGATGGCAGGAGCGGTCGCTAAGACTGCGGCCACCTACGAAGACGCTGTCGAAGCACTGCGTGACCTGACGCTGTCCGGATACACCAAGGCCGGACGAGAGAGGCTGGGAGGACTGATTGACGATGTCAATCTGGCAGAGCACGAGAGTGACCTGGTCGAGAGCCGGGCCGCTGGATTCGTGTTCAGCATTGGCCAAGACGACCCGCTGGCTGCTGTCCACATGTATAGAGTCCTGCAGCGTCTTGACGATGTGTCCAATGCCTGCGAGACCGCTGCAAACGCCTTCCTGCCGATGGTGTACAACTGATCAGGCCCAACCTGCGTCCTCGGCGATTTGTTCTGGTGACTCTCTCTCGGCCAGCGCAAGTGCATACTCAAACAGCTTCCACGCCAACATAGCTGTGGCGAGTCCGGTGGCCAAGTCAAACAGATAGTGCTGCTTGGTAGTCAGAATGCTCACGCACAGCAGTGCGTATTCAACCCACAGGAGGATGAGGAAGGCTTTGGCCAGTGGCTTTCCCTCGTGCTCTCGGTTGACCCAGAGGGTCATCAACCTCGCAAGCAGGTATGAGTGGACTATGTGCAGGCTCGGCCAGGCGTTCCACGGATTGTCGGAGAAGTGGATGAACCCGAACAACGAGGCTTCCAGACCGCTCAGCGAGTCCATGTCGAGTTGATCTCTGAGGTCTATCTCTGCTGGGAATGCTAGGAAGAAGAAAGTGCAGAACAGAGTCATAAGAATCAGACACTGCATAGCCAGGATCAGTTCGACTCGTCCCCTGTCGTGCCTCGGGCAGACCGCGAGCGTGGTTGGGTAGAACAGATAGAGCGCCGCGTATGGGATAATCATCCAGTTGACCGCAGGGATTTCCCGGTCCAGCCATAGCTCCGGGTCCCAGACCGTATCGAGGTAGTGCGCGGCTATGTTGTTGGAGCCGAAGTAGGGGACTGCGATGAAAAGTAGACCGAGCAGGAATATCTCGAGCGGGAACCAATATCCGCCCACCCTCTCCCTACGGGACCACGTTGACCTCCAGAACCCCCTCCAAGGCATCACCAGCGCGTGGATGCGAGTCGGGTGTGGCTTATCCATGGAGCACCGATGCGAGTCCGGCAAATGAATCACGCGACTTCATCGGGCATCGCATACGAGCCTGCTACAGTCACAACAGCAGAGCCAACCAAAGCCGACATGAAGACATCGAGGTTAGCGAGGCCCCACTCGTTTGTGGGATGGAAGATGTAATCCACACCCGTGGAAACATCCGCCGTCCACGCTCCGTAGGCAACTACCGAGAGGAGTCCGGCGACCGCACCGATGAGTGCGCCCTTGGATGAAACTCTATCCCAAAGGGTCAGCAGGACCGGAGCCACGGTAGCAGCGGCAAGGAGGTCTGCGAAGAGGAAAATCTCGAATACGCTCAGGGCGTCGATGGTGGTCGCTAGGTAAATTGCAATAGGCATCATCGCTATGGTTGCGATTCGTGCTTGGCCGAGCTGCATCGAGCCGTTCGAGAGGTCACGTGATATGGAGGCTACCACGGCGTTCTGCAAGGTGTCGGCGCTCGAGCAGACGAGTGCGACTGCTAGGACGACGAAGGCGGCGATTAGCAGAGCACCTGCGTCCTCGATCAGGTAGAAGAAGGCGGCAGATGGGTCTTCGACGGCACCTTGTCCGGCGACCACTGTCCCCAGCACGCCCATTACGAAGACGAGAGGAAGAGCGAGACCTGCGGCCAGAAAGGCCCCCTTCCTAAGAGCCTCGTCGCTCTCCGAGGCCCATGTACGCTGCCAGTTGCCCTGAGAGAACATCTCGGCCGCGGTGATAGCCACCACCAGAGCGAGTCCGGAACTGAACGAATCCATGTAGGACATGCTACCGATTGACCACTCGTCCTCTGGGTTGTACGCCTTGGCGTCATCGATGAGAGAGCCCAAATCAGCCCCGAACAGGATGAGCAGCAGAGCGATGACGAGCCACAGTATTATCCAAGCCTGCCAGCGGTCGGTCTGCAGTGATGCAGGAAGCCCGCCATACGCGGTGTAGGCAGCCGTCACCGCGGCAACGGCGACCATTGGTACAAGGGGCTCCATGCCAGCGAGAATGTCCATCGCCTTGCCGATGGCAGTGAACTCAGCGAACAGGAAGGTGAACATGTATAGTACCGAGATTGATCCAACGTAGACCTGCATAGGCCGTCCGAGTCTCATGCTGACGTAGTCGGCCAGCGTGACGCCGTAGGGAAGTTTCTCGCGGATCAACGGCCCGACGTAGGCCAGCAGCATGAACGGTGTCGCAGAAGAGAGAGCGTAACCCACGACGTCCCAGAAGCCGCCGTAGTAGCCGACCTCCGAGGGTCCGAACAGTATCCAGATCCCTATTCCCGAAGCAAACAGGCTCAGGCCGATTCGTTGCCAGCTCTGACTCCCGCGCGCGGACAGGTAGGTGTCTGAGTCCATCTTTCGTTTGGCCGCGGCAGTGTAGCCGACGTAGCCGAAGAACGCAAGGGTCCCCAGAAGCAGGACGTAGGAGAGCAATGTGTCCATCAGTCATCACCCATGAACGGGTAAGTCCAGTCCTGGGGTATGTCGATGGTTCGCTTGACAGATCGCGGGCTGATCCAGCGAAGCAGGTTCAACGGCCCGCCTGCCTTGTCGTTGGTGCCGCTGGCTCGCGCCCCTCCGAACGGCTGCTGCCCTACGACAGCACCTGTCGGCTTGTCGTTGATGTAGAAGTTCCCTGCAGTGAAACGCAGTGCATCGAAAGCTGTCTGGATGTTCTCCTCTGAGGATGAGAAGATCGAGCCGGTGAGGGCGTAGGGAGAAGCCTCATCGCATATCCTCAGGACGTCCTCGAAATCGCCGTCATCGTAGACGTAGACGGTGAGGACAGGCCCGAATATCTCCTCGACCATTGTCTCAGAGGTGGGATTCGTCGTGACGATTATGGTCGGCTCGATGAACCATCCAGTGCTGTCGTCTGACCTACCACCGACGGCGACCTCGCAGCAGTCCCGGCCGCTGGCCCGCTCGATGTAGCCGGTGATCTTGTCGAATGCACGCTGGTCGATGACTGCTGTCATGAAGTTCGTGAAGTCGCTCGCGTCGCCCATCTTGATCTCGCCAATCTCGGCGCAGAGGTCGTCCGAGATGGCGTCCCATACCGAGCTCGGGACGTAAGCGCGGCTGGCAGCGGAGCACTTCTGGCCTTGGTACTCGAAGGCGCCGCGGAGCAGCGCGACCAGCAGCCCTTGGCGGTCGCAGTCTGGGTGGGCGACGACGAAGTCCTTGCCTCCGGTCTCCCCGACTATGCGAGGGTAGGAGCGTAGATTCGGAAGTGCGAGCCCGATCTCCTGCCACAGCCCCTGGAAGGTTGCGGTCGAGCCGGTGAAGTGCAGTCCGGCGAAGTCAGGGTTGGCTAGCGCGATCTCGGTGATTTCGGCGCCCGAGCCGGGTAGGAAGTTGATGACGCCGGCAGGCAGGCCGGCCTCCAGCATCAGCCGCATCAGCATGTAGTTCGAGTGGTACGAGTTGCGGCTGGGCTTCCACACGCATGTGCAGCCGACCAGCGCTGGCGCGCTGGGCAGGTTTCCTGCTATACTGGTGAAGTTGAACGGGGTAATGGCCAGGACGAATCCCTCGAGGGGGCGGATCTCAGTGGAGTTCTCGACGCCGCTCGGGGATATCGGGGGCTGGAGGTAGTCGTGAAAGCCGCGCGCGTAGTGGCAGTTGAAGCGCCAGAAGTCGATGAGTTCGCAGGCAGCGTCTATCTCCGCCTGGAGCACCGTCTTCGACTGGTTCAGCATGGTGGAGGCGTTGACTCTCATGCGCCAGTCGCCTGCCAGAAGGTCGGCGCATCGCTCGAAGATCGCGCAGCGGCCCTCGAGACCTAGTTCGATCCAAGCCTGTTGCGCGTCGACAGCGGCAGCGCAAGCAGCCTCCATCTCCTCCCTGCCCGCTAGGTGGACGTTGGCGAGTATGTGCCCGTGGTCGTGCGGGATGACCTGAGTGGTCGTCGTGCCGGTGTAAACCTCCTCGCCGTTGATGATGCAGGGTATCTCGATGACCTCACCCGTCTGACGGTCCATCTCTGACTGCAGGAGCGCCCTCTCCTCAGAACCGGGAGCGTATCCAAGAATCGGTTCGTTTGCAGGATGGTCCGCCACGACCGCGAGTCAGGGAAGTTGCCTTTGATGATTGCGAGTGCCGATTCAGGTCCACTCGGTCGGCTCGTCCTTCTTCGCCTTCTTCCAAGCGCGCCAGCACGACTTGCACACCGTGACTCGGCGCGAGTCCTTGTTGAGCCCCGACTCGCCCCAAACATCAGCGGCCCTGTCGAAGGCCAGTTTGCGGCCTCCGACCTTCTTGTCGGCCCAGTTGTCACAGCCGGCGACATCGCACTTGACCTCCCCAACGTACTCCTCGACCGACTTCTCCTCAGAGCCGGCCGCTGCTGCCGCGGCCTGACGCCTCTTGTGGGCCTTGGACTTGAATCCCATGGCGACTGGCCAAAGTGGCCCGTTTAGAAGGTTGCCTCGACAGAGGGGAAGTCGAACGGCCCTCCTGCCTTAGCTATGGACGCCCGGCGGTCGGGACCGATGCCGATGCTCACCACGGGCACCCCCACGAGATGCTCGATGCGCTCGATGTAAGCCCTGATGGTGACTGGCATGACGTCGAATCCTACGCCCTCGGACCTCGATGCTTCGGCCATGTGAATCCACTCGTCCTGAGTCATGGCTGGGAAGCCCGTGTGAGTCTCGTAAATCGGAGAGCAGCGGGCTAGGTCCTCACTCGTGGTCGGCATGACGTGGAGTGTTTTGCCATCCATCTCGTAGCCGATACAAATCTTGAGTTCGTCCAAGCCGCCCAGGACGTCCAACTTGGTGATGACCAGTCCGGTATACCCGTTGATTCGGTGGCTCTCACGCAGGGCGACCATGTCGAGCCAGCCGGTGCGTCGGGGCCTGCCGGTGGTGGTGCCGTACTCGTTGCCTACCTGCGCCATGTGCCTGCCAGGGCCCTCGTCGAGGGAGAGTTCGGAAGGGAACGGGCCGTTGCCCACACGCGTGGTGTAGGCCTTCGAGATGCCGAAACAGTGGTCGACGTGCCCGGGGTGTATCCCCGCGCCGTGAGTGGCGTTGGCTCTGCTGGTGACAGAGGAGGTGACGAAGGGGTAGGTGCCTTGATCGATGTCGAGCATGGCGCCTTGCGCCCCTTCGAGTAAGATTCGCTCGCCGTTCCTCAGAGCGAGATCGACCATCAGTCCGGTGGGCTTGATGGCTTCGGAGTATCTGTCGAGCACCCATTGGAGGTCAGCCCGCAGCGTCTCCGGTTCGATGCTCTGCTCGACCCCTACTGTAGCGAGTTGCTTGTTCATACGCTCAGCGGCGGCTTGGACGGCCTCTGTGTCGTCCACCATGTTTGCGAGGTCAGCGAACCTGATTCCGACCCTCTCGATGCGGTCGCGGTAAGTCGGGCCGATTCCACGGCCCGTGGTGCCCACGAGTTCGTCGGCACCGTCGTAGAGCCTGTGGAAGGGCAGGATTATCGAGGCCCGCTCGCTGATGAACAGCCGCTTGCCTTCGGGCCTCTCGCCGGTGAGTTCATGCCACTTTTCCAGTTCCTCATCGAGCACCCAAGGATCGATCACCATGCCGTCACCGAGGACGAGGTTGCAGTGATTATAGGTCACCCCAGAGGGTATCTGATGGAGTTTGAGTGTCGTATCGCCGAGGACGATGGTGTGACCGGCGTTGTTGCCGCCCTGGAAACGGACGGTCCATGTTGAATGGTTGGCCAACTGGTCTATGGCCTTGCCTTTGCCTTCGTCTCCCCACTGGGCTCCAAGCACGACGCTGGCAGGCACCGTAGCCTCGGGCACTATGGATGGCGGATGAATGCTTTGGCGGGGAACAATTCTGTTTTTCGGGAGATTTCTCGGTGGGAAGCGATTATGAAGGGCCGGTAGGTCGGCCGGTCTGCATGGCTCAGAGGCACCCAGAGGCAGAGGCACGTCTGCTGAAGAAGTGGATTTGCATGCGCTGCTCGGCAACCCACAGAGGACGCAAGCCGAGGGTGTGCCGCAAGTGCGGATACACGGGCATGCGAATCAAGGCTGCCGAGCGCAGGAAGACATGAACATGGGCCTCGGGTCTGCAGGGCTCGAGGGTTTCGCCCTCAGTATCGGGCTCATACTCGCACTAGGCCCTCAGAACGTCTTCGTCCTCAGACAGGGACTTCTCCGCTCGCACGTCTTCGCTGTTTGCCTAATCTGCGCACTGGCTGACGCCAGTCTGATTGCAGCTGGAGTTCTGGGCGTCGGCTCGGTGCTGTCTGAGATGGAAGACGCAGCGGTCTGGATCGCTGTATTCGCAGCCGCCTTCTTGATTGGGTACGGATTGCTGCGAATCAGATCGGCGATGGATCCAGAGGGAATGGTAACCGAGGGGGATGGAGAGAGCGAGCTCGGGCCGACTATTGCCGCCGCACTCGCCTTCACCTTCCTCAATCCGCACGTGTATGTCGACACCCTGCTGCTGATCGGAGGGGCCTCCAGCAGATATCTGGGGGATGAGAGGCTGGCCTTCGGAATCGGTGCTGCTACGGCCTCTTTCGTATTCTTCTTCTCCCTAGGATATGGCGCGAAGATGCTCTCGCCGGTGCTGAACAACCCCAAGGCGTGGAGAGTAATCGACCTAGGCATAGCCTGCATCATGTTCGTCATCGCGGGTGCGATTCTCGGGCCTCACATCTGAGCGAGGGTCTCGGCCAGCGCTTCAAGCAGCATCCCGACATCGTCGGCGTCGTTGTCGATGTGAGGTGAAACTCTGAGCAGACCGGCCCGGCTTGTCACCAATATCCCATACTCGTCCTGCAGTCTGCGGGCCACCTCCTCACTGCTGACACCCTCTGGAAGTCGCAGACTCACTATGGCGCTCCGCTCGGCTTGTGAGAGAGGGGAGGCAATTTTGAGATCTAGATTCACGGCGCCCTCGATAACAGAGTCAGCCAGAGACAGGTCGTGCCTCCAGACCTCGTCCATGCCCATCTGCACCAGTTCATCGACTGCTGCTGCGAGTCCTAGAGCTGCACCGAAGTGGATAGTGGTGTACTCGAAACGACTGGCGTCATCGGCAAGCTCCAGCCGATCGGCCCTCAAGTCCCAGAGATCGACGTGGCTACGGAAGCCCAGCAGCCCCGGTACCAAGCCGTCCCTCATCGAGGGCGAGATGTATCCAACCGCGGCACCATAGGTGCCTCGAAGCCACTTGTAACCGGATGAGACCAGAGCGTCAGCACCTGTTGCTGAGGCGTCGATGGGCAGCATACCCATCGACTGCGTCGCATCAACAATCAGAATAGCCCCCACAGAATGCGCCGCCTCGGCGAATCTTGGCAGGTCGTAGCGCTGGCCGTTGGAGTACTCAACATGCGACAGGGTGACCACAGAGGTATCCTGATCAATCAATGCGAAAATCTCCTCTGGGTCCGTGTAGAGGTCCTCATCGTGGCCAGCTAGGCGGATTTCAGCACCGTTCTCCTCAGCGACCCTGCGCCACGGGTAGACGGTGGACGGGAAGGAGGCGCGCGTCGAGACGATGTTACTGCCGCTGGGAGGAGATATCGCCCAAGCGAGCGAGCAGAGCAGTTCAGTAGCGCTCGAACCGACGCAAACGTCCTCGATATCACATGACAGCAACCTCGCGGCAGCTCGGCGTAGTGGCATCATACCGTTCTTCTCGGCCTCGCCGTCGAACTCAGCAGCGCCCCCGCGTGCGAGCGCTTCGGACCATTCCAATGAGACCCTGTGCGCAGCTGGGGACGTAGTGGCGACGTTCGCGTAGGACAGGTTGGTCCAACTCGGCATACCAGACCCTCGGAGGCAGAGCGACAGGAGCCCTGCTCTTCAAGGCTCAGGAGCGCCTGAATTCGGCTAGAATCGTCTCGAGAGCGGTCTGAATCTGCAGGCACATGGGGCCGTAGTGGATGGGTAGGTTGGCATCGTTGAAGATATCGTCTAGTATGGAGGCAGTCATGCCGAGCCGCAGGTCCATCTCCTTGTCCTTGTTGAGAAGCCACTTCTCCACTGCGTCGTTCGACAGGGTCCTGATGTTGCGAGGGACCTGCCTGTCATCGAGCTGTCCCAGAACCTGAGCAATCTGCTGAATCCTGTCCTCGATGTCGGTCACGCATATCCCTCTGGCGCGGCCACCCAAGGGTGCTCCTTAAGCGCATCCCCGGAACGAAGCCGCATCGGTCTGGCTCAGCCTGTCCAAGCAGCCCATGGCATGTCAGTGTTCGAGTGCCCACGACCCTCCCCCTCGGAACCAAGCGAAATCAGTCCGGCCGATATTCCCTCGTCGATTAACTCGTCGATTCCCCATCGCATGGCGGTATCAAGTGAGTCGCCAGTCGAGCGAATTCGCTCATAGACCCTGTAACTGAGCAGAGCCTTGGTGATTGCCTCTCCCACGCCGGTAGCGGCGACGGCTAGGTCGCCCTGGGCCCAGAAGCCAGAGCCGGGCAGCGGGACATCACCCACCCTTCCGGCAGGACGGTAGCTCGTCCCTCCAGTGCTGGTCGCGCAGGCCAGTGATCCGGTGGGGTCCCTAGCGATAACTCCCACAGTGTCGCCGGACTCGTCCTTGGGCGGTCGGCCTTCAACAGCGGCCTTGGGGTGGCCTCTGGCATCTGCCCAGTCCCTCGCCCCGTCCCCTACGAGGCCGTTGATCTCCTCGTCGAGCAGGTCGGCTGCAACGCGAATAGGATTGGGGGTGTCGCGCATCGCTATGACGAAGCCCATGCGACCGTCCGAGGTCTGCAAGGAGGCATCGAGAAGAATCGAGCCGTCGTTTCGGAATACCGCCCCTGTGCCGGCATTGAACACCGGGTCGTCCTCAAGCAGGACGCACGCCTCGATGGCTGCCTCGACGGCAGAGCCGCCAGCTTGGAGGATCTCGGCTGCACGCTGCACCGCGGCCTCGACGTTGTGCTGCCTGTCTGGGCCCGGTCCGGCGCCACCATGTGCCACTGCTGCCGGTGTCGTCATTCAATCACCTATGCGGTTCTCCTTCGGGCGGTTGGCTCGCCGCTCAGTCGCAGCCTCAATTGGAGTATGATGGCTAGGACGAATATGATTCCTGCGACTCGGAAACAGGTATGGTAGGTCCACAGGCCAGTGCCCTGCACCGTCAGTGACCACAGGTAGGCTGCGAGAAGCGGCCCTATGATGCGGGCCATCGCTCCGAAGCCCTCCTGCGCCCCCATCACCATTCCCAGTTCATAACCCCCGGCCTTGGTCTCGAAAGTGAGCAAGGACGACTGGGTCGGCGAGAACAGGCCATTGCCTATGGCGAGTCCGGCCGAGGATGCAAAGATGAACCAGCTGAGGTCAGACTGCACATAGGGTATGCTGGCTATCCCGAGGCCGCACAGCAGTGTGCCGACCAGCATGAGTCGCGGCATGCTGAACCTGTCGGTCAGAGGTCCTATGAGGACTCCTTGGATGATTACCCCCAGCAGGCCGATGAAAGCGAAAATCCAGCCGTTATCCAACTCACTCCAGCCCAAGCCCCCATCCGCTGGTGCCATTGAAGTGAACAGGATGAACGTCCCATGCATCATGCTGAAACCCATTAGGAAGAGGAAATTGATTGAGACCAGAGTTGATACGGCCGGGAACCTCATCACCTTGACGATGCTGGTCATCATGCCTCCGATGCCGCTGAGCACGGAGCCTTCAGAGGGTTTCCTGGCCTCTGGAGGCAGGCTCTCTGGGAGGCGGGTTATAGCAAGGAAGAGCGATACGAGAGAGAGCATGCTGGAAAACAGGCACGGAAGCAGATAAGGGTGGTCGATCCACAGTTGACCGTCGAACGGCGTGCCGATGCCGTTGGCTGGGTCAGACAGAACGCCGCCGATGAACGGGCCGATCATGAATCCCAGCCCGAAGGATGCCCCAAGGATCCCCATCCTCCGGGCGATCATCTCAGGCTCGGTGATGTCTCCGATGTAAGCCCTGGCAACGGCGATGTTGCCGTTGCCCGCTCCTGCTAGGAAGCGGGCTACTATCGCCATCCCTAGGCTTCCGGACAGGCCGAATACAGTGAAGAAGACGGTGTTCGAGGCCAATCCGAGCATCAGTATGGGTCTGCGACCAGTCCTGTCGCTGATGGAGCCTAGGACAGGGGTGAAGATGAACTGGGCCAGCGAGTAGACTGCGATGACGATGCCAACCCACAGGTCGCGGCTGCCGACGTCTGTGATGCCCTCAGCTGCAGCCAGGTCCTGCACGAAGTAGGTCAGGAAGGGGATTACGATGGTGAACCCGATCATATCCACCAGAACGACGAGGAACAGTATGCTCATCGGTGAGTTCCGATTGTCGCTCATGGCCATCCCCGCTTTGCGGGGATGATACGTGACTTGAAGCATTACGGCGAGGCGCCGCTCAAGCAGAAGGTTGGGTGTCGGTCCCCTTGGAGATGGTATCTATCACATTGGAGAGACGCTCGACAAGACTGACCTTATCCTCTGCTCCCACGAGAGCGTACTCGAGAACCTCGTCGAGCGAGTCAACTGCTAACACTTCGATCTTTTTCTCCCACTTCTCGTCCATCAGGACATCCTGCAGGTTCGCGCGGGGTATCACAACCTTCTCGATTCCGGACTTGGCAGCCGCCTCGATTTTGGCAGTCACGCCGCCGACTGGGAGTATCTCGCCTCGAACCGAGAGCGAGCCCGTCATAGCGAGGTTCTGTTCGATCGGCACGCCCTCGAAGGCACTGATGATGGCAGTTGCCATCGTGATTGACGCGCTGTCTCCGTCGACGTTGTGAGTGCCGGGAAACTGGACATGCAGGTCGTAGTCCTTGATGTCCTTGCCAGTGAGCTTCTTGATTACGGCACTGATGTTGGTCACACTCTCGTTGGCCAAGTCCGACAGTCCCCCAGTTGCTATGACTCGTCCGGACATCCCCTGAGCGGGTGTGACCATCGCCTCCACCGGCAGAACGACTCCGGAGTAGTCGGAAAGCCCGCTATCTGCGCCGAGCACGGCGAGTCCGTTGACTCGTCCGACGCGGTGCCCTCGGTTTACCAGCAGAGCGTACTCGGACTGGCGCTCGAGGTGGCGGTCCGCTACCTGCTGCTCGAGAGGTTTAGCAATCTCCCTGGCCCGAGTAACGTGTACCGAGCGAGTCAGTTCGGCGCTCTCTTCGGCTGCTAGGTCGCCGGCTATGCGCACCAGACCGCCGAGCTCGCGAAGTCGCAGTGACAGTTTGCCCCGGCGCCCGCTGCGTCTCTGCGCCTCCTTGAGGACCAGTGAGATTGAGGCGCGGTCGAAGTGTGGAATCGCCTTGCCGGAGTCCTTGTCCATCTCGTTCCGGACCTCCTGCGCTATGAAGCGGATGAGGCGTCGGCGGTTGCGCTCGGTGTCCGGCATGTCGGTGTTGACGTAGATCTCGTAGCCGTAGCCTCGGATGCGGCTTCGTAGTGCGGGGTGCATGTTCTGGACGCTGTCGAGGTTGCCGGCAGCGATGAGGATGAAATCGGTGGGCACGGGCTCCGACTTGGTCAGTGCACCGGAGGAGCGCTCGGAGCGGCCGCTGATCGAGAGCTCCTTCTCCTGCATCGCGATGAGCAGAGCCTGCTGCTCCTCCATCCTCAGCATGCGGATCTCGTCGATGTAGAGGACGCCCTTGTTGGCCCGGTGCACGGCACCGGGCTCGACCCTCTCGTGTGCTGGAGTAGCCAGATCGGCACCAGACTGGAACGGATCGTGGCGGACGTCGCCCAGCAGAGCCCCAGCGAGAGTCCCGGTGGCGTCTATGAAAGGGGGCTCGTCGTCGCGCTCGTGCTTGATGAGTAGTTTCGGTAGGTTCGCCTCGTCGCCGGCTGTCAGACGGGTTCGTAGGAAGAAGTAGCCGAATACGAGGATGAATGAGCCGAAGATGAAAGTCAGTATCTCGCCGCTGGAGATGGTCGCCAACAGGAGAGCGGCCCCAATGACGATGGCGACGAACAGCAGGGTGCGGTTGGTGCGTTCCTTCTGTATTCGAATCTGGGCCTTGCGCTCGGAGAGAATGCGGGACCCGCGTCCAGCAGGGACGGTGCGGACGATGGGTTCATTCTCGTCATCTGGGTTGCGGTAGACCATGATGTCCTCGAGCTTCTCGCCCGGCAGGAACTCGGTCATCGAGCGTGCCAGCATCGACTTGCCAGTACCAGGCTCGCCGACCATGATGACGTGGCGTCGCTGCTCGGCGGCTTTGCGCACCACTATCGCGGCGGCTTCCTGCCCGATGACCTGATCGACCAGTTTCGGGGGAATCGGCACATCTGCGGTCGAGGTTATGTCGACCCCGGAGATCCACTCCTCCACGGGTGTCTCACAGACCGGATCCTTGTCTTGGGAGACGCCGAAAGCAGGTCCGTCTTCCCATGATTCCAAGGCATCCTGATCAGGCTGCTCGATGTCGTCCGACTGGGTTGACTCATCGCTCATATCGCTCCCCCGGAAATCTGGCTGACGTTCGCACCTTCTTGAAGGTGCGTCATGGCCGGCATTCGCAAATAGGTGCGATTACTGACGTCGGCTGAGGTACTCAGCACCATAGTAGTGCCACTGTTCCATGGTCCATCCTGGGGGCAGTCCCTCGGGCGGAAGTGGCGGCATCATAGGTGGTGGTGGTGGTACGTCCTCTGGCAGGCCCTCCTCGGCTTCCTCAGAGTGCTCATATTCCTCATCGCGAACCGTGCTGGCGTAGTCGATTGCCGACTCTGAGGCGAGGCCCTGGCGTCGCAGGGTGATGGCAAGCGCGAGGACCAGTGCAATAGACAGCAGAAGTCCGATTCCCATCAATCCCATCGATATCATGGCGCTGGTGCCGGCGGATCCGGTTTCTGGGTCCTCGTCCACAGGCTCATCGATGACCTCCTGCGGGGCGATGGCGTATATCCTGTGCTGCTCCTCCGTAACGCGATCGAAGCCGTTCTGGTCGACGCCTTCGACTGAGAGCGTGATGTAGTCGCCGACACCTAGGCCGGCGCCGCTGACGTGGTTGGCGATGAATGGCCCGAGGTTGTGCGAGATGCCCGATGAGTGGCAGATTCCAGTGATGCTGTTGCAGATTGTCCAGAGGACCTTGATGTCGGTCAGTTCGTGCTGTCCCGCGTTCTGAATCACGAATGTCGGATTGGTGCCGTACTCGACCGTGTCGAAACTAGCCACAAGGTCGGTTTCCCAGAAGAGCGGCAGGTCGTCGACGACGTCGACAATGATGATGGAGGCACTAGCATCTCCGTGCCTGTCTTCCAAGGTGATAGTGACCACCTCTTCCCCAGACTCTTCCCACGCCATAGTCAGTATGCCGGTTATAGGATTGAACTGGGCTGCACCGGGAACGAAGGTCATCGCCGTGGCCCAGATCTCTTCATCTGGGTCGTCGATGTCGGTCATCCTGTCGAGCAGCTCAAGGGTGATCCTGTCGCCGATCTTGACCGTGAACTCGTCGATTCCGGTCAGGTCGATGCGGGGCGCATCGTTGACGTTGAGGACGTGGAAGGTGATTACGGTGTCCGAGAACTTGACGCCGTCACTGGCCCTGACGGTGATTTCGGAGATTCCGGTGGAATCGTCGTCGAGCGAGCCGACAGAGAGAGAGTGGCCTGAGATGCTTGCATCGACCAGTGACTCGTCTGAGTTACTGAGCAGTTCAAGCGTCAGTCCTGAGACTGGGACGGGGTAGCCGTTGTCATCGGTGTCGGACAGGAACTCTGACAGGCCGATGCTGGCGGAGCCGCCTTCTTCGAAGGACTGAGTCGGTATAGATGCCCACCTAGGAGCACCGTTCTCTATCACGTTGAACATCATCATGCCGGAGTTCACGTCGTCGCCGTCATCTACTGTGACGAACATGCTCTGTGAGACGGGGTTGCCCTGGCCGTCTCTGATGACCTGGCTGAACTCGACGACTATTTCGAGCGTCGAGGGGTCCCACTCCACGAACTCTGGAGAGTTACTGTCGATGCTGAGCAACGAGATCGGCGTCTCGGCGTCGTGGACGAGGCCGACCACAGAAACCCTCTCTTGGGTCTCGACCTTCACAGTAGGCATCCCGGCGTACTGAGAGTGCCCGTTGCCCAGAACGATGGGCAGGGCGTTTTTCAATTCGAAGGCTGCGGCGGATATCGTCCAATCGCTTGACTGGCCGCCAGCATCGGTCCACTTGATTCTGAGGTCGTATTCTCCCACCTCAGCACTGAGAGGAACTGCGATGGTGTGGACATAGCGGGCGTTGCCGCCGCTTCCCACCATGTCAATATCAGTGATCCATGTGTCGTCCCACATCTCGGAGCCTGTCTTGGCGTAGTGCATCGTAGGTGTCAGCGTGGACATGTCGTCAACCAAATCGTTGGGCAGGGCGGTCGACTCAAACTGGATGGTGTCGCCCCTCTCGATCGAGGTCGAGGCTATGGCCGTCGGCTGGTTGGAGACGGGCGGCATGTCGTGCAGCGCGCTGTCGTCTGCGTAGTCGTTCGACGAGACGCGATCCGCGGTGAGACCGAGGAGCATGGCTCGGAAAGTCGTGGCGCCGGATGCGTAAGGCGTGATTTGCGATGTGTCGAAGTCAACGGTCAG
>Ga0209445_1000406_pt1 | contig 24345 bp, 24 predicted proteins | sample MarorgKNORR_S2LV_4_FD_188223 | JGI IMG/M metagenome (GOLD analysis project Ga0209445, IMG submission 188223) | Marine microbial communities from the Southern Atlantic Ocean, analyzing organic carbon cycling - NADW_A/KNORR_S2/LV (SPAdes) (version 2) | ecosystem: Environmental > Aquatic > Marine >... | reverse complement strand
CTCCGGCTGAAGAAGCTCCCGATAAGGAAGAAGAAGCTCCGGCTGAAGAAGCTCCCGATAAGGAAGAAGAAGCTCCGGCTGAAGAAGCTCCCGATAAGGAAGAAGAAGCTCCGGCTGAAGAAAAATAAGCTTATATTTCTAAAACATGAATTTTAGTTATACTAAAATTGGAACCATCATTACAAAACATGGTTTTAATGGAAGTTTAATACTAAAAGTCTCAGGTAAATATTCTAACAATCTATCAATAGTTGATTTTTTATTTATAGAAATAAATAAAAAACATATTCCATTTAAACTTGATAGTATAAAGACCTTTAAGAATAAGTCCTATAAAATAAAGTTTAATGAAGTTAATGATGATGCCTATGCAAATCAGTTAATTTCTAAAAGTGTATTTATTAAATCAAATGATTATCCAGATTTAAAGAAAGAAACTAATATTTATTCAGCAATTATGAATTTTTCAGCATTTAATAATGAAGCAAAGATTGGAGAAATTATTAACATAAATGAAAATCTTCCTCAACCAGTTTTTGAAATTAATTATAAGTCAAAGACAGTTATGGTACCTATCCATGAAGACCTTATAATAAAGATTGATAAAGAAAATAAGAATATATTTTTAAGAATTCCAGATGGATTATTAGACATCTAATATCATAAATTCATACTTTTGTAAAAAGCTAAGTATAAATGAAAGACAATTCTTTTTCTTCTCCTGATTTCTATAATGTTGATAACCTTCTAACCGAAGAGCATAAGTTAATAAGAGAATCTACTCGCTCATGGGTAAACAAAGCGGTTAGTCCAATTATAGAAGAGTATGCTCAAAAAGCTGAATTCCCTAGTGAATTAATTTCAGGTCTTGCTGAGATTGGGGCTTTTGGGCCATATATTCCTACAAAATATGGAGGAGGAGGTCTTGATGAAATAAGCTATGGATTGATGATGCAAGAGATTGAAAGAGGAGATAGTGGAATACGTTCAACAGCTTCTGTTCAATCGTCACTTGTAATGTATCCGATATGGAAATTTGGGAATGAAGAACAAAAAGAAAAATTTTTACCAAAGCTAGCATCTGGTGAAATGATGGGATGTTTTGGCCTAACAGAACCAGATCATGGTTCAGACCCAGGAGGAATGACTACAAATTTTAAAAGTGATGGTGATTATGTAATCTTAAATGGTGCTAAATTGTGGATATCAAACTCTCCTTTTGCTGATATTGCTATCGTCTGGGCAAAAGATGAAGATAAAAGAATTCATGGACTCATTGTTGAAAGAGGAATGGAGGGTTTTTCAACTCCTGAAACACATAATAAATGGTCTTTAAGAGCTTCTTCAACTGGAGAACTAATTTTTGATAATGTACGTGTTCCTAAAAAAAATATACTCTCTGAAAAATCGGGACTTGGTGCTCCACTAATGTGTTTAGATTCTGCCAGATATGGGATTTCATGGGGAGCTATTGGTGCTGCTATGGATTGTTATGATACAGCTTTAAAATATTCATTAGAGAGAGTACAATTTGGTAAACCAATTGCTAGTAAGCAACTCCAACAAAAGAAACTTGCTGAAATGTTAACAGAAATCACAAAAGCACAACTTTTATCCTGGAAACTTGGAAAACTAAAAAATGAAGATAAAGCTTCATCTGCTCAAATATCAATGGCTAAAAGGAATAATGTAGAGATGGCGGTAAATATAGCAAGAGAAGCAAGACAAATGCTTGGAGCTATGGGAATTTCAGGAGAATTTAGCATTATGAGACATATGATGAATCTTGAATCTGTAATTACTTATGAAGGCACTCATGATATACACCTACTAATCCTTGGAATGGATATTACTGGACATAATGCATTCTAGACTAGAAATCAAAGACAATGAAAAGAACATCACTTTATTTAATTATTGTTTTTGTAAGTATTGGATTTTCATTTTCTCAAGATAATAATAGGGAGGAATTAGAAGTATTATTTACTGATTGGCGTCAATTTGAAACACCACCACTAAATAATGGAGCTCCAGATTATTCAGTTGAAACATTTATAAATAGAATGCCTGAATTTAGAAAGTTAAGAGATAGATTAAATGAAATAGATAAATCTAAATTAGATATTAAAAGTAAAATTGATTGGACAATAATCTGGGCTGAAATGAATGGTTTTGAGTTTAATTTTAGGGTTCTAAAACCATGGGAAAGAGATCCAGCATATTATAAGTCGGTATGGATGAATAGGAGTGATGTTCCAGCACACGAGGGTCCAACTCATCATAGCGTTGTTGAAATTTGGCAATATGATTTTCCACTATCAAAGAATGAGTCATCAGAACTAAATAAGCAACTTAGAGTTATACCCATATTAAATGAACAGGCAAAAATAAATTTAACAGGTAATGCTAAAGACCTTTGGATTGCAGGAATAAGAGATATTGATACTCAGATAAGTGATTTGCAATCAATATTAAATTATCCAAATGTGAATAATGATCAGAATCTGGTTACTACAATAAATGAAGCTATTGAATCTACAGTGAGTTTTTCAAATTGGTTAAAAAGTGAATCTTCAAAAAAAGATGGACCTTCAGGAATTGGAAAAGAAAATTACACATGGTATCAAAATAATGTACATCTGGTTCCGCTTTCTTGGGATGATGAAGTAATGCTTTTAAAAAGAGAGCTAGCTAGAGCTTGGTCATCACTTAAACTAGAAGAACATAAAAATAGAAACTTACCTAAACTAAATTCTGCATCTACGCCTGAAGAATATAATCTTCTTGTAAGTGAAGCTTCAAAGGAATTAATTAATTTTTTAGACAAAGAAGAAATAGTCGATGTAAAGGACTTCTACAAGGAAGCTCTTGACGAACATCTTGGAAGTTATATTCCAGAGGATAAAAGAAATTTTTTCTGGATAACAGTACATCTTGATCCAAAGCCCCTATTCTCTCATTTCTTTCATTGGTTTGAGTTGGCTGAAATGGATTTCAATCCAAGTCAAAATGTTTTAAGAAAAGGCCCTTTACTGTATAATATCTTTGATAGTAGAAACGAGGGAGTAGCTACGGCTGTTGAAGAAATGTTCATGCAGACTGGATTATATGAAAATAATCCTAGATCAAAAGAAATAGTTTACATATTAATCGCTCAAAGAGCAGCTAGAGGATTAGGATCTCTTTATGCACATGCAAATTTAATGAGTATGGAAGAAGCAGGAAAAATACATTCTGAATATACACCAAGGGGATGGATGAAAACAGAAAAAGAACTTTTAATATTTGAACAGCACCTGTATTTACGACAGCCTGGTTACGGGACAAGCTACATAACTGGAAAGTATTTGTTTGAAAATGCACTTGCTGAATTTTCTAGATTAAACGAGAATGATGCCTCAGCAAATTTGAAAAGCTTTTTTAGTAAATTAATTAATATAGGGAGTATTCCGATGACACTTTTTCATTGGGAGATTAATAATGACTCATCAGTTATTAGCGACATAGTCCCAGGACTAAATTAAATAATTAAGAATTTGCAAGTTGGACCATTATGTAGACCTTTGTAAACATAACAACTAAGAAAATCACAAATAGGATTTCTGGGTAATATTCTTTGTTCTAAGAATTCAAAACAGCTTTACAATAATCCATGCATTTTATTACTTCCTTTACAGGTGTTGAACCATCTGGAATACGATATTCTAACTCAATAGTTGCTGTAAAATCATATGAATTCTTTTGCATTAATAATAAAACTTCTTTTATAGGAGTATCTCCTTGACCCCAAATTTGATTATCACTACCTACATAATTAGAGCTTTTACTCGCTTGCCTGTCCTTTAGATGGAGACTGCAAATTCTACTATGATTTTTTTCAATAAATTTTAAAAGTGTTTCTTTTGTATTGTCTCCTCCTGCTGCAATATAATGACCAATATCAAGGTTAGCATAATTATTTTCAGAACTACTTAAAGCAAAATCCCATGCGGTATCACTTGCCTGAAGATGTGCATGATATCCAACTTTAACATTATATTTTTCAGCATAATAAGAAATTCTTTTTGTATTAGTTTTATCAGTTAACTCTGCAGTAACATAATCAGCACCTAAAGCCTTTGTTGCCTTCATAGCATACTCTATTTCTTCATCTTTATTCCTAGTGCCCATACAAGGTGGTTTATAAGCAAAAATATTTATACCCTTTTCATTAAATGCTTTTTTTACTTTCTTAAATTCATTCATAGAAACATTTGACCTCCATTCAGGGCTATCTTTTTTAGATCTTGGCATTCCTATACTCCTCTCAACATGACTACCCATCAATTCAATATTATCAGAATCGGAATCTACACAATACTTAATAATCGTATCCATATCTTCCAAACCAGGCTGAAAAGAATAGGTTATAACTGAAATGTCTACTCCTCCAATATTCTTGATTAGTGGAGAAGTAAAGCTATAGCTTGCTATACCTAGAGATAGTAAAGATGTTTTTTTTATAAAATTTCTTCTGTTTTCCATTTTAATGTTTATTAATTAAACTTTTTAATAATTTATATTTCATAAATTAAGTTAATAATAAAGAAAAAACAAAAATGCTAAAAGCAATAATTTTTGATCTTGATGGAACTATTGTAAATAGTTTGCCTTATCATCACAAATCCTGGAGTATTTTTTTTCAAAGGAATAATTTAAAAGAGAGTGATTTTTCAGAAATTTTAAAGGAATATAAAGGTGGAGGGACACTTGAATTAATGAGTGATGTATTTGGAGACTCTTATTCTAAAAAAGAGTTAAAAGAAATGAGTGATTATAAAGAAGTAATCTTTAGAGAAATATATAAGGGTAAGATCTATCCAATAAAAGGCCTAATTAATTTTTTAGATAATCTTACAGAGAGTAATATTCTTCTATCAATTGGCAGCAATGCTATAAGAAAAAATGTAGAGATGACAATAGAAGAATTAGGTATAACTAATTATTTCAGTTCTATCATTTGTGGAGATGAAGTCTCTAAAGGGAAACCTGACCCTGAGATGTTTATAAAAACATTATCAAATTTAAAGGTCAGCAAGGATGAGTGTATAGTTTTTGAAGATTCCATTGAAGGTGTAGCCGCTGCAAAAAATGCAGATATAAAAGTTATTGGTGTAACAAGCTCTCAATCAACAGAAGCACTTGAATCAGCTGGGTGTTTTAAGACTATTACAGATTATTGTAAAATTGAATTTGATAATATATTGGATTTATGATGAAGAATTGTACTTCGGGTGGGAGTTGAACCTATACAATATCATAATTTTTCACATACTGCAATTTCTTGGGTACTTCCAAAGCCAAACTTTACAAATTGTGACCCAGATTGATTTTTTCTAAATAAATAACTCAATCCCCACCGATTCCATTTCACGTCATTAATTATTAAATTAGAGATATGAAAAATAAGTATTACACATATCTTATAGTCTTAATTCTTGCTGCAGAGTCTATATATATTTTACCATATGTATTAGCTAGAGTTTTTAGACCAACATTTTTAGATGTTTTTGACCTGACAAATCTTGAACTAGGAACACTTTTTTCAACATATGGTGTTGTAGCATTTTTTTCATATTTATACGGAGGAATTCTAGCAGATAGATTTTCTCCTAGAAAATTACTGTCAATTTCTCTAATACTTACATCTTTAGGAGGTTTTATAATGATGACTTATCCTTCATACATAGTAATGCAATTTTTATTTGCATATTGGGGTTTTACTACTGTATTTCTATTTTGGGCACCCATGATTAAAGCTACTAGAATGATTGGTGGGTCAAATAAACAAGGTAAAACCTTTAGTTTTCTTGATGGAGGTAGAGGAATTGTGGCTGCTTCAATTGGTGTTATTGGAGTAATTATTTTTTCAATCTTAATAACGACAGATATTTCAAATGCTGATATTCATGAGAAGCAGAATGCATTTAAGTATGTGATAGGTGTATCATCCATTATAGTATTTCTATGTGGGATAATAGTATATTCATTTTTAAGAGTTGAAATTTCTGATGACGAAAAGATTGGCGACTTTAATAACATGAAAAAGCTTCTTAAGTCAAAATCAATATTTCTAATCTCAATAATAATTCTATGTGCATATATGGGGTATAAAATAACTGATATATACTCTTTATATGCTGCTGAAGTAATGATGTATGACCAAATTAATGCTGCAAAGATTGGAGCTTATCAACTATACCTTAGGCCTATTGTCTGTATATCTGTAGGTTTGTTCTCTGATAAAACTGGAAATATTAATAATATATTTTATGGATTTGTAATTATGTTGATAGGATCAATTTTATTTGCAAGTGGAATAATTAATTCTTCAGTTAATACCTTATTTATTATTTCATTAATTATTGTAGCTGTTGGAACATATGCTATAAGAGGACTATATTTTTCAATTTTAAATGATGGAGATATTCCCATTGCTCTTTCTGGAACTGCAATTGGCATTGTCTCAATAATTGGTTATTCACCTGACATCTTTGCAACCCCACTTTATGGATATTTGTTAGATACTTTCCCAGGAATAAAAGGTCATCAGTTCGTTTATTTAATACTTGCAGTTTTTTCAGTATTAGGATTGTACACAACTTTAAAATTTAAAAAACTAATTAAATAATTTCATATGGATTATATACTAAATAATTGGTGGATAATAGCAAAAACCCCGATTATTCCCTCGGGGCATTAGTCTAAACTAAATAGATTTAATGCCTTAGATATTAATAGTTGCTCTAAAGAGGATAATAATAAAACCGTAACTAACTTTAAATTAATTAATTACAGTTTTAATAAGTACTTCGGGTGGGAATCGAACCCACACTCCCAAGGGAACTGGATTTTGAATCCAGCGCGTCTACCAATTTCGCCACCGAAGCATAAAAGTCTCAAAATTAACAAATTACTTTATATTAAATAATCTTAATTAAAACTATACTGAATAATAATTATTTATAAATTTGCAAACCAATTAATTATTAGTGGAAGCAACTGTAAAAATATTTTCTTGTACTCAAAGTGAAAATCTATCTGAGAAAATTGCTCAAGTATTTGGTCAATCACTTGGTAGTGTAGAATTTCAAAGATATAGTGATGGAGAGTTTCAGCCCTCTTTTGAAGAATCTGTTAGAGGCTCTAGGGTTTTTATAATTGGCTCTACTAATCCATCATCTGATAACCTTATGGAGATGCTATTAATGCTTGATGCAGCAAAAAGAGCTTCTGCTAGACATATAACAGCTGTTATTCCATATTTTGGATGGGCTAGACAAGACAGAAAAGATAAACCTCGAGTTCCTATAGGTGCCAAATTAATTGCTAAACTTATTGAATCAGCAGGTGCAACAAGAATTATAACAATGGATTTACATGCAGACCAGATTCAAGGATTTTTTGAGAAACCTGTTGATCATTTATATGCTTCAGCGATTTTTGTACCATATATTCAATCATTAAAAATCGATAATTTAACAATCGCATCTCCTGATATGGGGGGTTCAAAAAGAGCTTACGCTTATTCTAAATTTTTAAATTCAGATGTTGTAATCTGTTATAAGCAAAGATCTAAAGGGAATATAATTACTCATATGGAACTAATTGGGGATGTTAGCGGAAAAAATGTTGTTCTAATTGATGATATGGTTGATACAGCAGGCACTCTTGCTAAAGCTGCTGATCTTATGATTGAAAGAGGTGCAAAATCAGTTATCGCAATTTGTACTCATGCATTATTATCTGGTGATGCATATGAAAAAATAGAAAAATCTAATCTAAACAAATTAGTGATTACAGATTCAATTGATTCTAAAAAACAATCAAACAAGATTGAAGTCTTATCTTGTTCAAAAATATTTGGTGAAGCTATGTATAATGTTCATCATAATAAATCAATTGACGAATTATTTATAACTTAAACTTGAAACAATGAAATCAATAGAAATAAAAAGTAGTAAAAGAGAGAAAATAGGTAAAGTTGATTCCAAATCTCTTAGGAAAAATGGATCAGTTCCTTGTGTCCTTTATGGTGGCAAGGAAACAATACACTTCTCTGCAACTGAAATTAGTTTTAAAGATCTTGTATATACTGCCGCTGCTCATACGGTTACTCTTGATTTCGGAGGTAAAAAAACAAATGCTATTCTTCAAGATATTCAGTTTCACCCTTTAAGCGATAGGATTATACACGCTGACTTTTATGAAATTCGTGAGGATAAGGAAGTTACAATGGATATTCCTGTAGTAATTAGTGGATCTGCCCCAGGAGTTTTAAATGATGGTGGAATGTTAAGTAGAAACAAGAGAAAAATTAGAATAAAAGCTATTCCTTCCAATCTTCCTGATTCTATTGATATTGATATTTCTTCCATGGAATTAGGTGATAAGTATACAATGGCTGATGTTCAAAGCGATAAATTTGAAATCTTACATCCTGAAAATACTGTAGTATGTCAAGTAAGAACATCTAGAGCATCTATGATAATTGAAGATCCTGTTGTTGAAGAAGTTGAAGGTGAAGAAGGAGTTGAAGGTGAAGAAGGAGCTGAAGGAGCTGAAGGAGCTGAAGGAGCTGCTGAAGGAGATAAAGGAGGTAAGGATAAAGATAGTGGCGATAGCAAAGAGTAATATTAGAATTAATCTTAACTTTATTTAAGATATTTTAATATTTAATGGTTTTTTTTCAAAACTTTTTTTCTGGATTCAACAAAAAAGAGCTTATGAATAAGTTTTTAATTGTCGGGATTGGCAATATTGGGAATGAATACATTAACACTAGACACAATATCGGCTTCTTGGTCGCAGACAAAATATCAGAAATTTTAAAAACACCCTTTTCATCTGTTAAATTAGGTCAGAGAGTTGAATCAAGCTATAAGGGCAAAAAGGTTATTATTCTGAAACCTTCAAACTTCGTTAATAATTCAGGTAAGTCTTTATTATACTGGAAAAACAAAGAGAAAATTCCAAATAAAAATATTTTAGTTATTTGTGATGATCTTAATCTTTATTTTGGAAAAATTAAACTTAAATCAAATGGCAGCTCAGGTGGGCATAATGGATTAAAAGATATTGAAGAACATCTTAAAAACAATAATTATTCTAGACTTAGAGTTGGTGTTTTAAATTCTAAAAAGTTTAATAAGACTGATTATGTTCTTGGAGAATGGACGGATAAAGAACAGGATGAACTAAAAAATATAGTTAATAATAGTGTCAAAATAGCCTTATCATTTATTCATAATGGTATTGATCAGACTATGAATATTCATAATACTAAAAATCTTATGGATGAAAATATTTAATAACATTCAATCATATTCATCTGAAAAAGAATCAATACTTACAATAGGAACTTTTGATGGTGTTCATATTGGTCACAATAAAATTTTAACAAAATTAGTTGAAGAATCAAAGAAGAATAACTTGTCTTCTTTAATTATGACTTTCTTTCCCCACCCTAGAATGGTCTTACAAAAGTCTCAAGAAATTAAAATGATTGATACAATTGATGAAAAAATTCATCTATTTGAAAAAACTGGAGTAGATAATTTAATTATCCAGCCATTTGATGAAAATTTTTCTAAAATTAGAGCAAAAGAATTCGTAGAAGAAATACTAGTTAAAAAATTAAAAATTAAATACATAATTATTGGATATGATCACAGGTTTGGAAAAGATAGAGAAGCCTCTGTAGATGATCTAAAAAAGTTTGGTCTAAATTATATGTTTACTGTTGAAGAGATTGCTGCTCAAGAAATTCATTCTATTGCTATTAGTTCGACAAAGATTAGAAATGCAATATTAAAAGGGGAAATTAAAAAATGCAATGAATATTTAGGTAGAAATTTTATGTTAACAGGTGAAGTGGTTCATGGAGATGGTCTAGGAAAAAAAATAAATTTCCCAACTGCAAATATTGAAATTCCAGAAACCTATAAAATAATTCCAAAAAATGGAGTTTATCTAGTTAAAGCGATAATTAATTCTGAGATATATTTTGGAATGATGAATATTGGTGTTAGACCTACAATTGGTGGGAAAAACAAATCTTTAGAAATTCATTTTTTTAATTTTAAAGATAACATCTATAATAAAACTATTTCTGTAGAGATAATATGTAAAATTAGAGATGAAGAAGAATTTTCTTCTATTGATGAGCTTAAGATTCAGCTAAAAAAAGATGAACAATTTTGTCTAAAATTAATCAACAAATAAGTTTATATTTAATAAAAATTTATACCAATGCTTTCGATTTCTAGATTTAGTGAGGATAAAGAAGGAATACTTAAAGGATTAAAAAAAAGAAAATTTGATAATTTTGAAATCATTGATAAAATTATTGATTTAGATATATCAAGGAAAAAACTTCAACAAGATCTCGATCAAATTCTTTTTGAATCAAATACAATATCAAAAGAAATTGCAGAAATTTTTAAGTCTAATAAATCAGATAAAAATGTTGATGAGCTTAAAATGAAATCATCAACACTAAAATCAAAATCTAAAGAGATTTCTGAAAAATTAGACTCTGTTAAAAAAGATATACATACGCACCTTACTACAATACCTAATATTCCAGAAAATGAAGTTCCAGATGGCTCAAGTGAAGAAGATAATATTGAAATTTTTATTAGCAATAAGGATATAAAAGAAAATAATGATTGTGAAAATCATTGGGATATTTCTAAAAAATATGATATCCTAGATTTTGAACTAGGAAGTAAAATAACTGGTTCAGGATTTCCAGTATATAAAGGAGCTGGAGCTAAACTTCAAAGAGCTTTAATTAGTTATTTTTTAGATAAAAATATTGATGCAGGATATTCAGAATATAATGTTCCACATTTAGTGAATCAAGAATCTGCTTTTTCTACTGGTCAACTACCAGATAAAGATGGGCAAATGTATCATATAGAAAATGATAATTTATATTTAATACCAACTTCTGAAGTTCCTCTAACCAATATTTATAGAGATGTCATATTAGAAAACAACCAACTACCTATTTGTATGACTGCTTATACACCTTGCTTTAGAAGAGAAGCAGGAAGCTATGGCGCTGAAGTTAGAGGTTTAAATAGAATCCATCAATTTGACAAAGTTGAAATAGTAAGAATTGAACACCCCGATAAATCAAAAGAATCTTTTGATAAAATGATATCTCATGTAAAATCTATATTAAATGAACTAAAATTAGATTATAGAATTATTAACCTTTGTGCTGGAGATTTAGGATTTACATCTGCTATTACATATGACTTTGAAGTTTACTCAAAAGGTCAAAATAAATGGTTAGAAATTAGTTCAGTTTCTAATTTTAAAACCTATCAATCTAATAGACTAAATCTAAAATATAAAGATTCCGATGGAAAAAATAAATATCTTCATACTTTAAATGGAAGCTCACTTGCTCTTCCTAGAGTTATGTCAGCACTATTAGAAAACAATCAAACAAAAGAAGGAATTTCAATTCCTAATGTTTTAGTCCCATATACTGGATTTGATATTATCAAATAGAAATGGAAAAAAATGTAAAGCCGAAAAAAAAAATTGGTCAACATTTTCTTTCAGACGATAATATTGCTAAAAAAATTATTGATTTAGTTAATTTCAAAAATCACAGACATATAGTTGAAGTAGGGCCAGGTATGGGCGCATTAACTGATCATCTAGTTTACTCTGCAAAAAATTTAACTCTTATAGAAATTGATAATGAATGTATAGAATATTTAGAAAAAAAATACCTGAATAAAAATGTAGAAATAATATCTGCAAATTTCCTTAAATATGATTTGAAAAACTTTAAAGACAATGAAATATTAATAATTGGCAATTTTCCTTATAATATTTCATCTCAAATTATTTTTAAAGCAATTGAAAATAGAGATATAGTAAGCTCATTAACTGGAATGTTTCAAAAAGAGGTTGCTAGTAGAATCTGTAGTGATAGTGGTTCTAAAACTTATGGAATATTATCAGTCCTAACACAATTATTCTTTGATGTTAAAATTCATTTTGATGTTAGCCCTAATGTTTTTAATCCAAAACCAAAAGTAAATTCGTCTGTATTATCATTGCAAAGAAAAAAATCTATAAACATAGATTGTGATGAAAAATTACTTTTCAAAATTGTAAAACTTTCCTTTCAACAAAGAAGAAAAAAAATAAAAAATTCTTTAAAAAAACTAGATATTCCAGAAATTATCCTAGAAGATAGTATCTTTGAATACAGACCTGAACAATTATCAAGTTCTGAATTCGTTAAATTAACTCAAATTATTAGCAATGAGCCAATTTAAAATCAACGACGAATTAATCGACAGGATAAAGAAACTTATTTTATCTGAAGATAAGAGTAAGGTAATTGAAAAGCTTAAAGATGTTCATTATGCAGACTTAGCTGAAATCTTTGAGTTACTTGAAATATCTGAGGTTGTCTATATTATTAAAATTTTTGATAAACAAAAAAGTGCTGATGCTCTTGCCGAGCTTGATGAGGATATTAGAGAAGGTATAATTGAAAATTTATCTGAAAAAGAAATTGCAGAAAAAATTGAAGAATTAGATTCCGATGATGCAACTGATATTATTTCTGAGTTAACTGAAGAAAGACAAGAAAGAGTTTTTTCTCAAATAAAAGATAGTAGCCTTGCAGAAGATATTAAGGAACTTCTTAAATATGGAGAAAATACTGCTGGTGGTTTAATGGCTAAGGAGCTAGTTAAGGTAAATGAAAATCTAAGTATCTCTAAATGCTTAGATGAAATTAGAAAACAAGCAAAAAATGTTTCAAGGGTACATTCGATCTATGTTGTAGATTCAGGAAATAAATTAAAAGGAAGACTTTCATTGAAAGATCTTGTTACAGCTAAAGCAAGGACAAGAGTCAAAGATATCTATATTCCTAACGTAGACTATGTTCATGTTAACTTGGAAGGTGAGGAAGTTGCTAAAGTAATGTCTAAGTATGATCTTGAAGCTATCCCTGTGGTTAATAATAGAAAAATATTATTAGGACGAATTACTATTGATGATATAGTTGATTTAATTAAAGATGAAGCTGATAAAGATTATCAATTAGCTGCTGGTATTTCATCAGAGGTTGAAGCTAATGATTCAATTTTTCAATTAACTAAAGCTAGACTTCCATGGCTTTTCCTTGGTTTACTTGGAGGAATAGGAAGTGTATTTATTCTTAAAGATTTTGAGCAAATAATGAATCAGCCAAATTACAGAGATTTATTTTTTTACACACCTTTAATTGCTGCAATGGCTGGAAATGTTGGTGTACAATCATCAGCAATTATTGTTCAAGGTCTAGCTAACGACCTTGTTAAAGGTTCTCTTTTATCTAGATTAATAAAAGAAGTCGGCTTAAGCCTTATAAATGGTTTAGCATTAGCGTTAATATTAATCGTTTTTGGTCAAATAGTTAATCAGGATCTTTTAATGAGTTTTACTATTGCTGGGTCAATGATGGGAGTTATTGTTATTGCAGCCTTAGTAGGAACTTTTATTCCTATAATTCTTGATAGGCAAGGGATTGATCCTGCAATTGCTACTGGACCATTTATTACTACTGCAAATGATATTTTTGGAATCTTTTTATTCTTTTATATAGCGGAAATGGCACTTCCTTTTTAAAATGAAAAAAGTTCTCGTTTTGTGCACAGGAAATTCTTGTAGGAGTCAAATTGCTCATGGGTTTCTAAATTATTATACTAAAGATTCAGTAAAAATATTTAGTGCAGGTAAAGAAAAACAGGGAGTAAACATGAATGCTATAAAATGTATGAAAGAAATTGGAATTGATATCTCCACTCATACATCAAATAAAATAGAGGAATATCTAGATATAGATTTTGATTTTATAATAACAGTTTGTGATAATGCTTATGAAACTTGTCCAATCTTTCCTGGCAATTCGGTAAAAATTCACAAAAATTTTAAAGATCCTTCAAAAATGAATAATGGAGTCTATAATGCCGGTTTTATTGAAGTTAGAGATGAAATTAAAGATTTTATATTTCAGTTTATCAAATCAGAATTAACTTGATAAAAACTTTTCAATTAAAGATTTATTCATCCTAACAATTTTCCATTTTGAATAATCATCAATTAAAGCTCCACTCCTTAAATAAAAATCAATTGCAGGTTTATTCCAATCAAGAACTGACCACTCAACTCTATTAACACCTTGTTTTTTCGCTTCATTTAAAAAAGATTTATAAAGTGATAATCCTATACCTTTTCCTCTCATCTTTTCAGTTACTACAAGATCTTCAAGGTGAAGTGTTCTTCCATCCCAAGTAGAATATCTTTCAGTAAAAAATGCTAGACCAACTATTTCGTTTTCTGTTTCAGCTAAAAAGCATTCATATCTTGGCTTATCACCAAAACCATCTTTAACTAAATCTTTTTCAGTAATTTTTACAGAATCTGGCTCTTTCTCAAAAACAGCTAATTCAATTAAAAGTCTAAATATATCAGAGACATCCTCCTTTATAGCCTTTCTTATATTATGATTTATCATTTTATAAATTTAAAAAATTTATAGTCTTTTCTAAAAAGAAATCTGGATTATCTGCATGAAGCCAATGACCTGCATTAGGAACTTTAATTATCGAAGCATTACTATAATGGTAATTAATTAATTCGTAATCTTGTTCATTTACATAATTTGATGATTTACCATGTAAAAAAAGAGCAGGTCCTTTGAAACTAATTGGATTTTCAAATTTATTTGTAATACTATTTTTACTATAATCATATAATACATCTAAATTAAATCTAAACCCAAGCTTATGCTCACTTTTCCAGTAAAGGTTTTTAAGTAAAAAATGTCTTACTCTTTCATCACTTATATAAGATGATAATTTATCATCAGCTTCTCTTCTTGATCCAATTAAATTAAAATCAATAGATTTTAATCCCGATAATATATCTTGATGCATATTCTTATATTTTTTTGGAACAATATCAACTATAACAATTTTATTAAGAATGTTTGGTGTTTTATTTGAAATGTAAATAGCTAAGTTCCCTCCCATTGAATGGCCTAACATGTCTACTTTGCTTATGTTTTTAAACTTAAGATAATTAGATATATCTTCTGTCATAGAGTCAAAACTAAAATCTTGATCCCAGAAACTTCTCCCATGATTTCTTAAGTCCAATAAATGAACTGTAAAACCTTCTGCAGCAATTTTTTTTGCATGGGTTTTCCAATTATCCCCCATACCAAGAAATCCATGAAGTATTATTATGTGCTTATTACTATCTCCAATAATGTTAGAATGAAGAATTTTCATTATTTAAAATATCTAAATATGATTTAATTGTTTTTTCAAGACCTTCATAAATTGATTCACATATTAGAGCATGTCCAATTGATACCTCTAAAAGGTTATTTAAAGAATTATTAAAATATTTTAAATTTTCTTGATTTAGATCATGGCCAGCATTAACTCCTATGTTTATTTCTTTAGCTAATTTAGAACACTCAATATATGGTTTTATAGCATTTTTTCTATCTTTTATAAAAAGTTTTGCATATTGACCAGTAAATAACTCAATTCTATCAGCTGATAGTTTTTTAGCATATTCAATCATCTCGAGATTGGGATCAATAAAAACAGAGACTCTAATTGAATTAGATTTTAATTCATCAATTATTTCTTTTAAAAAAGAAAAATTCTCTTTTGTATTCCATCCAGAATTTGAAGTTATAGCTTCAATTCTATCAGGAACCAATGTTACTTGAGTAGGCTTAACATCAGTAACAAGTTTCATAAACCTATCATTTGGATTTCCTTCAATATTAAACTCCTTTTTTACAATTTTTCCAAGCTCAATTGTATCATTATATCTAATATGTCTTTCATCTGGTCTGGGATGAACAGTTATACCATCAGCACCAAAATTAATTATATCAATAGCAGAATTTGTCAAATCTGGAAAATTGTCTCCTCTAGCATTTCTTAGAGTTGCTATTTTATTAATGTTGACACTCAGTTTAGTCATTAAAACATATTTAAAGTTAATTGCAAATATAATGCATTATCAAGTCATAAAGTTTGTATTTTTGACATATGAAAATTGCTTTATTTATTTCACGTAAAAATCAGTTATCTGTTGATTGTTGTGTTGAGATAATTAATTTATTAGGCGCAGTTAATGATGTCTCAATTGATGAAGGTTATAAAAAATATTTTTCAAAAGATATCCTATCAAAACTATCTTTTTTTGACTCATCTAAAAAGATTGATAAAAGCTATGACTTTTTATTTTCAATTGGTGGAGATGGGACAATTTTAAGGTCCATTACATTTATAAAAGATTCTGGCATTCCAATATTAGGAATTAATACTGGAAGGCTAGGTTTCCTAACAGGTCTTCAAAAGGAATCATTAAAACATGGACTAAAATTGTTAAAAAATAATGATTACCGTATTGTGAAAAGATCTACTATTTCAGTTAGTTCAGAAAAAAATAATATTGATTTTGGTGAAAACCCTTATGCCTTAAATGAAATAACATTTCATAGAAAGGATACAACATCACTACTAAATATTTCCTGTGAAATTGATAATATGTATCACACAGATTATTGGGCTGATGGTCTAATTATTTCTACTCCAACTGGATCAACGGGCTACTCTCTTAGTAATGGAGGGCCTATAGTAGCTCCTGAATCTGGCATTATAATTTTAAATCCTATTTCACCTCATAATATTAACATGCGACCTTTTTTAATTCAAGACACCTCATCTATAAAAATTGAAGTTAAAGAAGAGGATTATTCTTTATCATTAGATTCAAGAATATATAGTGTAGATAAAAAAAGTATCTTATTAATAAAAAAATCTGATTTTAGTATAAATACAATAGAGTTTGCAAAAGACAACTTTTTTAAAAAACTTAGAGACAGGCTATTTTGGGGACAAGATATGAGAAACAGTAAAACAATAAAATAAAAGTATGATTCCAAAACATGTTGCAATTATAATGGATGGTAATGGAAGGTGGGCAAAAGATAAGGGGCTCCCAAGAGAATATGGTCATCAAAATGGGGTTAATTCTGTAAAATCAATTGTTGAAGAGGCCTACAAATCTGGAATCCAATACTTAACTTTGTATGCTTTTTCAATTGAAAATTGGGGTAGGCCTTCTGATGAGATCAGTATATTAATGTCTTTATTAGTAAGTACTTTACGGGATGAATTTGATGAAATTTTTGATAAGGATATAAAACTTAATGCTATAGGAGAAATTAAAAACCTACCTAAAGAGGTTGTTTCTGAATTAGACTTTATTATTAATAAAACTCGGAAAAACACTAAAATGACTCTTACTTTAGCATTAAGCTATGGAGGTAAACAAGAAATTTTTAATGCTATTAAAATTATTTCAGACAAAGTTAAAAATAACTTAATTGAATTAAATAATTTTGATGATTCAATAATAAATAGTCATCTTTACACGAAAAATTTACCAGATGTTGATCTTTTAATAAGAACAAGTGGTGAACAAAGAATCAGTAATTTCTTATTATGGCAGATTGCCTATGCTGAATTATATTTTACTGATGTATATTGGCCTGATTTCTCTAAAGATGATTTTAATAACGCAATAGAAAATTATAAAACTCGGGAAAGAAGATTTGGAAAAACAAGTGAACAAATATAACCTACTGAAATATTTCAAAATATATATTGTAATTATATTTATTTTGAATTCGACTATTTCTTTTTCTCAAAATAATTATAATAAAGGTGATTATTATGTATTAGATACTATAGTAGTTTCAGGTTTAAAAAAATTTAGTGATAAAACTGTTGTAGCCTATAGTGGTCTTAGAAAAGGCCAGAATATTCAAGTCCCTGGTGAGGAAATAAGCAATCTTCTTAAAAAGTTATGGAATCTTGAATTATTTAGCGATGTAAATATTTTTATTTCAGATATCTCAGGCAAATCTGCTAAATTGGAGATAAGTGTTGAGGAACTTCCTGTTCTTAATAATTATAAAATCAATGGAATAAAAAAAGGTCAGTCAGAAACTATCATTGATGAAACTGAACTAAGCGAAGGAAAAAGATTATCTGAGAGTTTCTTAACAAATACAAAAAACTATATAGAGAATAAATTTAAAAAAACTGGTTATCTAAATACAACTGTTAATCTTATTACAAGTCCTGATTCAATAGGCTCAAATAAACTAAACCTTATCGTTGATGTTAATAAAGGTGAAAGAATAAAAATCAATAATATATCATTTAATGGAAATGAAATATTCAAGTCTCCTAGATTGAAGTCAAAACTTAAAAAGACAAAGAAAAAGTTTCTATTAAGGTTTTGGAAAAAATCAAAATTAATTCCAGATGACTTTGAAGCTGATAAAGAGAATCTTATTTCATATTATAAAGAAAAAGGATATAGAGATGCTAGAATAACTTATGATACAATTATAAAAAATGATGAGAAAACAATTGATATAGTCTTAGACTTAGATGAGGGGAATCAATACTATTTTGGAAAAATTGATTATGTTGGTAACAGTTCATTTTCTGATTATCAACTAGATCAAATTCTCGGTATTGAAGAAGGCGACTCATATAATGGAGTTTTATTAAAGGAAAGAATTCAAGATGAGAAGCCAGATGCTAATGATTTATCAAATTTGTATCAGAATAATGGTTACCTATTCTCATCCGTTAATGCAGTTGAAGTAAGTGCTGAAAATGATACTATTGATTTTGAAATAAGAATTAACGAAGGTAAACTAGCTAGTTTCAATAAAATTTCTGTCATTGGAAATACAAAAACAAATGACCATGTAATATATAGAGAGCTTAGGGTTAAACCAGGTGAACTATATAGTAAAGATAAGGTTGTTAGAACTATTAGAGAGGTTGGGCAACTTGGATTTTTTGATGCTGAACAAATAAGTCCAGATTTTAAAAATGTTAACCCTAACCTTGGTACAGTTGATATTGAACTTGGATTAATTGAAGCTGGAGCTAGTCAAATTGAATTGCAAGGTGGTTATGGTGGTGGTGGTTTTATCGGCACACTTGGACTGTCATTTAATAATTTCTCTACAAGAAATATGAAAAACAGAAAAGCTTGGAGACCACTTCCAATGGGTGATGGACAAACATTTGCACTAAGACTTCAATCAAGTACTTTTTATAGCACCTATAGTTTAAATTTTGCAGAGCCATGGTTTGGAGGAAGGCAACCAGTACAATTCTCTTTTTCTATTTCTTCAACCAAACAATTTAGGTATGATTATTTTACAAGAAAAGCTGATAAAAATCAGTTTTTTGAAATAAGAGGACTAACTATTGGAATGGCTAGAAGACTTAGCATTCCTGATGATTATTTTCAATTATCTCAAGCTCTATCATACCAATATTATAAATTAAATAATTATTATACTGGGCTGTTTACATTTGGAGATGGAGAGTCTCATAATTTATCATATAATATATCCTTACTTAGGAATAATACTTATACAAATCCAATATTTCCTGTTGGCGGATCAAGTTTTACAATTAGTGCAAGGCTTTCTCCCCCATATTCTCTTATAACAGGGGATGATTTTTCTGATATTGAAGAAAGGAGTGAATATACAAATTATAAAGGCGAACCAATTCAAGAAAAAATTGACCAAGCAAAATATAGATGGCTTGAATTCTATAAAGTAAAATTTAATGGTAGTTGGTACACTAGAGTGTTTGGAAAATTTATACTTAAAACACAAACTGATTTTGGTTTCCTAGGGACATATAATAAAAATAAGGGTAATATCCCTTTTGAGCGTTTCTTTCTAGGCGGTGATGGAATGCAACAATATGCATTGGATGGTAGAGAGACAATAGCTTTAAGGGGATATGAGAATGGATCTCTATCTAGCAGAGATGGGTCTATTATTTACAATAAATTCTCACTTGAATTAAGATATCCAATTAGCCTTAAACCATCTGCTTCAGTTTTTGCACTAAGTTTCCTAGAGGCTGGAAACGGTTTTGATGACTGGAAAGATTATAACCCTTTTGATGTAAAAAGATCTGCAGGAATTGGAGTTAGAGTCTTTATGCCTGCCTTTGGTCTTCTTGGAATAGATTTTGGATATGGTTTTGACAGCTCAACCTTTTCAAATTCTAATGAAAGATCCGGATGGCAAACACACTTTGTAATAGGTCAACAATTTTAATTAATAATTGAATAAAATTTACGATATTGCAGTGCATAATTTTAAATAAGACTATGATGAATTCAATTAAGAAAACAATAATAGCTTTTTTAATGGCTTTGGCTCCATTAACTGCTGTTGCTCAAACAAATGAGTTAGCTCATATTAATGTTCAACAATTAATTAGTGAAATGCCAGAGGTTATTGCTGCTCAAAACGAGCTGGCTAAGCTTGAGAAAGACTATACAACACAGATTGATAATGCTTTTAAAGAATTTCAGACAAAAGCACAAAACTATTCTGCCGATGCAGCAAATCAAACTGATATAACTAATCAAGCAAGACAGAAAGAACTTGAGAGTATGCAACAGAATCTTCAAGAATTTAGAGATTCAGCTTCGCAAGAATTACAGAAAAAACAAATGGATTTAATGACCCCACTTCTTGAAAAAGCAAGAGATGCAATAAATAAGGTTGGGAAAGACCAAGGATTTAACTATGTTGTTGACTCTAGTCCAAATGGAGGTGTAATTCTAGCAAATGGTAAGGATCTTTTGGAAGATGTTAAAAAAGAACTAGGATTCTAATTAATCTACATAAGGTTTTTTGATATACATGGGCTTAAAGTAAGCCAAATCTTCAAAATTTTTCTTGTCAAAGTTTTGCTTGGACATATTTTCCATATGTTTTGCAGATATACTATTTACTTCAATTTTAACTAATTTTTCATTAATGATCTCTTTAATTGATTTTGTATTACATACAATTACTAGAGAATTAAGTTTTCCATATCTACTTATGTAATTCTTATCAATTACTTTAACGGATGGTTTTTCCACTTCATTATAATCAGAATCTAATACCATTGAATAAAAGCTATCATTTTTATCATTAATTAAAGAAAGTATATATTCGTCTTTCCTTGGCTTATATGAACGAGCTAAAATTTCTAATGAATTAATTCCAATTATAGGTGTTTTATAAGGAAAGCATATTCCTTTTGCTACAGAAAAACCAATTCTCAAACCAGTAAAAGAACCTGGCCCTTTTGCTATAGCAACAGCAGAAAGATTTTCTGGTTTAATTTTTTCTTTTGAAAGAATTTGATCAATAAATGAGGTCAATAATTCACTATGTCTATAGCTATCATCTTCTTGCTCAATTACATTTATAATTTTATCTTCTTTTAATAAAGAGACTGAACAATTTTTAGATGAAGTCTCAAGATTTAAGATATATGACATTGTAATTGAAGGTAATAATTAATAATAGCAAAAGAAAGATTACTGAAAAGACTTTAAGGAATTTGAATATTTTCTTTTTCATATCTATTGGAATAGTTTAAAGAAGGATGACGCTTGAAACTAGAAAATGTTACTGGTGTTCCCAAATGTTTGCTAACGTCACGTATAAGCGGTCGTTTTAATGCCGCTTATACTTTGTTGTGTGTAGTCTTTTTTGTTCTTGATATTACGTGTGATAGTATCAGAAATAAGAATGCTACTCCGAATCCTAAAATTCCAATGTTAATTCCCAATATAGTCTTCTCACTTCCATCTAAATATTTCATAGAACCACTATATCCATCTTTAAGTAAGAATGCCAATAAAAACCCGCCCATAACTATGAGACACAGTAAAGCACTTAATCGAGTTTCTTTTTTAAACCAAACTAACCACAAACATAATGCTCCAATGCTTGAATTGGTAATTAGTTGCCAAACTTCATGGATTCGAACATGAGGAGTCCAATCTGGATTCCAAATATGAGTTTCATTGATTTCTAAAAAAGGGACAATAATTGCATATAGAATTACACTAAATGTTACTGCTATTTTTTTTATCATTTCATTTATTTTTAGATGAAGTCTCAAGATTTAAGATATATGACATTGTAATTGAAGGTAATATTTAATCAGCTGGAATAGTAAGTGGTATTCCAAAATAGAACTCTAAAACTTTAAGTTTAAAAATATAATCAAACTTTGCTCTAATATTTTCTGAAACTGCAGACTCATACCTTTGTTTTGCTTGAATAAAATCAAATGAGCTAAGAACTCCTAATTGATACCTGTCTGTTGTATCTTCAAATGCATTTTTTAATGAAATTAAAGTTTTTGATGACGCTTCATAAAATTTAATTGCTCCTTTTAAGTCATTATATGACTGATTTACGGTATTCTCAAGATTTAATTTATCCTGCTTAAACTGATACTTAGTTCTTTCAAGATTAATCTCACTTTTTTTAATATTATTCCTAATCTGCATTCTATTAAAAATAGGAACATTTAGTTGTAGTCCAAAAGTTTGACCTTTATTTCTATTAAACTGATCATTAAAACCTGAAGAATTATCCTCATAAGCTATTCTACTGTTAAAACTATAGAAAGAACTTATCGATGGTTGTAGTTGAGCTTTTGATAATTGAATATCCTTTTCAGCAATAGAAATATTTGTTTCACCAAGCTTAATGTCATTTCTAAAGGTTAGAGATTTATTATATATTTCTTTCGAACTATTCTCTAATATTTCTGAAAAAGGCACATCAAAATCTTCATTAGCAATTTCAAGACTTTCAAAATCATCAATAAGTAATAGTTGAGCTAAATTAAGTTTAGCATTTCTAAAGTTGTTTTCTGCTTGAATAACAGCTTGTTCTTGAGATGCAAGATTTGCCTCTATCTCAAAGATTTGTTTTGGAGAAAAAATCCCCGCGTCAATTAAATCTTGTGTTCTTAAAAGTTCAACTTTCGTTAATTCTAATTGAGACTCTTGAACTTTTAAAATCTCACCGTTAAACATTATTTGTAAATAAGCATTTGCAACCATCAGTTTTATATCATCTTTCATGTTATCAAGTTGATACTTACTCGCTAAAATTTGAAGATTTGCTCTATGTAGTTGATATACATTACTTAATCCATTATACACATCTAGACCCATTCCACCACCCATAGAAGAAAATTGTGTAGTGTTTGTTTCCAATAGATTTGTTGTAAAATTTGTACTTAAACCAATATTCCATTGATGTTGTGCTTGAGCATTAATAGAAGGTAGAAAGTTACCTATAGCACTAGATTTATTAATTTCAGAGTCCCTTAGACTTAACTCAGATTGTTTGATACTTATATTTTTCTCTATTGCCATATTAACACAGTCTTGAAGAGAAAGAATTGTAATATCTGACTGAGGAAAAACAGAAGCGATAGGGATTATAGTAAAAAGAAAATATTTTTTTATCATCATAATTTTTTTAAGTATAATTAGTTGTCTTCTGTGAATTGATCAAAAGCAGATTCCTCAGCTTCTATTTTAATTGGCTCTGTTTTATTCCATATTTTAATCTTACTCTCCATAGACAGACCCGATAAAACCTCAACATTAATTCCATCAGATAATCCTATTTGAATATCTTTTCTTTCAAACTTTTGATTACCAGTTTCTATTTCAACATAAGGAGCTTGAGTTCTTCTGTCAAATTGAAGAAGTGCTTCTGAAATAACCATTACATCATCTCTTTGATCAATTATTAAAGATGCATTAGCACTATATCCCGCTCTTACAAATACTGATTCATTCAACGTAACATAAGCTTCTATTTTAAATTGAACTGCACCTTGTTCCTCTGTTCCTTTAGGAGCTACAAACTTTAAAATAGCATCAAATTCTTCGCCTGGAATAGCTGCCATGTTAACTAATAACCCCTGTCCATTATATAGTTTTCCAACTTCTGCTTCATCAACCTTTCCTTCAAAAATCATTTTATTTAAGTCAGCTATTATAGCAACAGTTGTTCCAGCAGAAAAGTTATTACTCTGAATAACCTGGTCTCCTAATTTAACTGGTATTTCTAAAATAGTTCCTGATACAGTAGCTCTAATATTAGTATTAGCAGTTCTGGAACCTGAAACTGAACCTTTTTTAATTATTTCTAAATCATTTTGAGCAGCAGATAAATTTTCTTTTGATTGGTTATAAGAAAGTTCTGCATTATCAAAATCTTGTTGTGAAATTATTTGTTTAGCATATAAGTCAGTAGACCTTTGAAAATCCCTCTCTGCATTATTAACGGCAAGCTTTAAGTTATTCACCTGACTTTGG
>Ga0209445_1000405_pt1 | contig 24353 bp, 20 predicted proteins | sample MarorgKNORR_S2LV_4_FD_188223 | JGI IMG/M metagenome (GOLD analysis project Ga0209445, IMG submission 188223) | Marine microbial communities from the Southern Atlantic Ocean, analyzing organic carbon cycling - NADW_A/KNORR_S2/LV (SPAdes) (version 2) | ecosystem: Environmental > Aquatic > Marine >... | reverse complement strand
GAAAGGGCCGAGTTCCGAGACAAGTGATCGAGTCCAGATTTGGGAGCTCCTTACGACAGGAAGCTTTGGACAACTTAGTGGGTGAAGCGTACAAGAAGGCACTGGCCTTAAAGGAGCTCCGTCCAATAAGTGAAGGAGAGATCCAGAACATCAATTATAGGCCAGAGGAGGACCTGGTATTTTCGATCGTTTTTGACGTTCACCCGGAAATAGAGATCAGCCGTCTCGGAGGATTTGCTGTCGAGCGACCAGTTACTGAGGTCACTAACGAGCACGTAGATAAAGTGCTAGACCGGATTAGAGAGCAGAACGGTGCATGGAAGCCTATAGAAACAGGTTCTCCGGAAGACGGCAATCTCGTCTCCGTCAACATCAGAAGATTGGATGGTGATCAATCAGATGAAGGCCGGGAATACGAGTTCATCTTAGGCCAGGGAGACGCACTTCCTGACATTGAAGTAGCAATCAAAGGTCTTGAATTAAATAAGAAAGGAGAGTTTGACATCTCCTTTCCCGATGATTTTCCCGACGAGGACCGCCGAGGAGATCTAGAACGTATCGAGCTTACGTTCTTGGGCCGCAAAGAATTAGAACTGCCCGAATTAGGGGATGACCTTGCCAAACAGGCTGGTGAATTCGAAACGCTGGATGATCTGAAGGTAGGTGTACGCGATGACCTACAGAAAGAAGCTGGCAATCAGGCTGAAGCGGTAGTCAGGGGTCGTCTACTAGATCTTTTGGTCGAGGCCAATCCCTTTGATGTTCCAGTGTCAATGGTTGACCGCTATATAGACGGAGTTATTGGCGAAGAGTCGAAGAACCTAGAGCCTGACAAACTCAAGGATGTACAAGATTCGATTCGGCCAGAAGCTGAGAAAGCTGTGAAGCGTATTCTTATCTTAGAAAAGATCGCTGAAACTCAGTCGTTAACGGCAACCGACGAAGAAGTCGATGCTCGAATCACAGAAATCGCAGAAGCTAATGATAGCACAACAGAAAACATTTACGCGAACCTTCAAAAATCAGGTCAGCTTGAAATGCTCAAACGAGAGCTCACCGAGAAAAAGATTTTTTCATTCATAGAGAAACAGTCAGAAATCACCGACGGTACAGCAGCCTAGCAACACTGTCAGAGAGAAAACCCATGTCTATATACCCTCCCTATGTGATTGAGCGGACCAGCCACGGCGAACGCAGTTACGACATCTTTAGTCGTCTACTCATGGACCGAATTATTTTCCTGGGTAGTGGCATTGATGACAATGTGGCCAATATCATCGTGGCCCAACTGCTTTTTCTGGATGCTGAGGACCCGGAACGTGACATCTTCATGTACATCAACTCGCCAGGAGGGGGTGTTTACGCAGGGATGGCAATCTATGACACAATGCAGCACCTGCGCGCGCCCGTTTCGACGTTCTGCGTAGGAATGGCCGCTTCCCTGGGAGCAGTACTTTTGGCAGCTGGCGCCAAGGGAAAACGCAGTGCACTGCCAAACTCCCGTATCATGATTCATCAACCTTCAGGAGGATCCCAGGGCACAGCCGCAGACATAGAAATCGCGGCAAAAGAAATTTTACATATTCGTGAGAGGATGAATCTTCTGATTGCAAAACATACTGGACAATCGGTGGAAACGATCCAGGAAGATGCAGATCGGGATCGCTTCATGAGCCCCAAGGAAGCAGTTGAGTATGGGCTCATTGACCGGGTCTTAGAAGGTCCAGTTCAAACAACAACTGTTAAATCCTCGGACTCAGAAAGTAGCGAATGAAGATTCTTGCAAGGTCAGATTCTGAGAGGTGCGTAGCCAATGACAAGTGATAAGGACCTTAGCTGCAGTTTCTGCGGTAAGGACAAAGAAACCGTTAAGAAGTTTATCAGTGGGCCAAACGTCTATATCTGTAACGAGTGTATTTCACTTTGTAACGAAATACTGGCTGAAGAGGACGAGCTCGCGACTAACGAGCAAGCAATTCCTAGCCCAACTCCTGAAGAAATTAAATCTAGCTTGGACCAATACGTTATAGGTCAGGAAGCTGCTAAGAAATCTCTAGCAGTCTCGGTCTACAATCATTACAAGCGAGTGAATCATCATGGTGTGCTCGATGAGGTTGAGATCGAGAAAGCAAATATCCTGCTTATCGGACCAACAGGAGTAGGAAAAACGTTACTTGCGCAGACACTTGCCCGAATGCTCCATATTCCGTTCACGATCGCAGATGCAACGACACTGACTGAAGCAGGTTATGTCGGTGAGGATGTGGAAAATATCCTCGTGCGACTCCTCCAAGCAGCCGACTTTAATATTCCAGAGTGTGAGCGGGGTATCGTCTACATCGATGAGATGGACAAGATCGCCCGCAAATCCGAGAACCCATCAATTACCCGAGACGTCTCTGGGGAGGGTGTCCAGCAAGCACTTCTAAAGATACTCGAGGGCACTATAGCATCAGTGCCTCCACAGGGAGGACGGAAGCATCCGCAACAGGAATATATTCAGGTGAATACCCGGAACATCCTCTTTATCTGTGGAGGTGCATTCGACGGGCTTGAGAAGATCGTTGAAGCGCGTCTCGGGAAGAAGCAGATCGGCTTCACAGGTGAAAAGCTTGAAAAGACAGATGATGACATCATGCGTTGGGTCGAGCCAGAGGATCTGCAGCGGTACGGGTTGATCCCAGAATTGGTTGGACGGCTCCCAGTATGTGTACACTTGGAAGAACTTGATGAGCGATCTCTCGAACGCATCCTCGAAGAACCCAAGAACGCGCTGGTAAAGCAATACCAAAAGATGTTCGAACTCGAAGGCGTTGGTCTTACTTTTGACCGAAAGGCGATCAAGGCCATTTCACGCAAGGCGTTAGAGCGGGGCACAGGGGCCAGGGGGCTACGCTCAATCATTGAAAGTATTATGCGGGACTTGATGTTTGAGATCCCATCACGGACAGATGTTAGCGAAGTAGTCATTACCTCGGAATGTGTTGAACAGGGCACAGCTCCGCTTCTATTACTAAACGCTAAGGAACAAAAACTAGAAGCGTAGTGCCAGGAAGAACTACAAATCCATCTCAAGAGCCATTTGGCAGCTGGAGCTTGAGAAAAAAATGTCGCCTAGACGACGATTATCTGATGCCGAACCATCCCCTCGGTGCGTCTCTGTTGTGAGCGCGACCGAATGTGTACGATAGGCCCCAAGCAAACCCTCTCGCTCACTCGAGTCAAAGAATGGCAAAGCTCATCCGGGCTGAAGATCAAATTGAGGTACCTGACCGTCTACCGGTAATCGCGCTTCGAGACCTCGTCTTCTTCCCTTATTCCGTTCTACCTCTACTCATAGGACGCAGTCGCTCTGTCACAGCCCTTGAGGAAGCAGGGTTAGACAAGGATCTAGTCCTCCTCGTTACCCAACGGGACTCGGCAATCGATGATCCCGGAAGTGGAGATCTATTTCGCATAGGAACAATCGCTCGAATCATCCAAGTTACACCTCTACCAGATGGAACTTCGCGGGTAATGCTAGAAGGACTCGGACGTGCTCGGATCCGGAGGCTCACAACCAAGACCAAGGCTCTACGAGCCACTGTCGAACTATTTACCGCTCGCGAAGCAGAGTCAGATGGTGAAGCGCCAGCGAACGCTCTATCACTCACTCAGACCGTAGCAAGCCTCTACTCAGAATATACTCGTCTCCACGAAAGGATTCCTGAAGAGCTTTCTGGGATTCTCTCTGCCGAGGGAGACCGTGTCCGATTCATTCACCTGGTCGCCGGACACCTTATCTTGCCCGCGCTGGACAAACAGGAGCTGTTGGAAACCATAGATCCGATCGAGCAATTGGAGATCTTACGCCAATTGCTAACACGCGAACTTGAGATCATGCGTATCGAGGCGAAGCTCGACCGGCAAATTCAACTTCAGCTGAAAGAAGAAAAAACGCCTAATCTTGTGCTTGGCCTTGGGGGAATCCGGAAGGACTCGTCACAGGAAGACTTAGACGAGTGGAAGGAGATCGGACAAGCTATTCATGACGCCAATCTTCCTCCTCAGGCTCTGGACCTGGCAAATAAGGAATTGGGCCGTCTGAAGAAGTTGAATCCTGTTGCTCCAGAAGCGGCCGTCATTCGAACACACCTTGATTGGATTGTCGAGCTCCCATGGACTGCGCGATCCCAAGACAATTTATCAGTAGAACATGCCTCACAAATCCTTGATTCCGATCACTTTGGTTTAATCGAAGTGAAAGAGCGGATTCTCGATCACGTTGCAGTGCTGTCCCTAGTGCGTGAGATGCGTGGACCAATTCTCTGTCTAATTGGACCCCCAGGGGTAGGCAAGACCTCGCTAGGCCGAAGCATTGCTCTCGCTTTAGGGCGGGAATTCGTGAGAGTAAGCCTCGGTGGTATCAGGGATGAAGCCGAGATTAGAGGGCACCGGCGCACCTACGTCGGCGCATTACCAGGACGAATAATCCAAGGCATGCGCCGAAGTGGTACACTTAATCCAGTTTTCCTGCTTGATGAGATAGATAAGCTAGCCAGGGACTTCCACGGAGACCCCGGTGCAGCTCTCCTGGAGGTACTGGATCCGGAGCAAAATGCGAACTTCACAGACCATTACCTTGAACTTGATTACGATCTCTCCGACGTCCTCTTCATAGCAACGGCCAACACACTCCAGGGCATCCCCGAGCCACTGCGCGACCGCATGGAATTGATACGGCTTCCAAGCTATCTGGATACGGAGAAACGAGAGATCGCGATGCGTTTCCTTTGGCCAAAGCAGATCAAGCGTCACGGACTGAGCGTGGAGGAGATTGTCCTGTCTCCTGCAGCAGTGCATGATGTGATCGAACGATATACCCGTGAAGCCGGCGTTAGAGAGCTCGAGAGGCGGTTATCACGGATTGCTCGGAAACTAGCCCGATCTGTAGCAGATGGCCGCAAGGTTTCCAGCATATTAGAGCCTCAGGACCTCAAGGAACTGCTTGGCCCTCGTCCCTATGCTCCTCCTGATCGAGACGAGAACAGTGACCGGATCGGTATTGCTAATGGCCTTGCTTGGACGGCTGCAGGAGGTGCTGTCCTAGATGTCGAGGTAGCTGTGGTTATGGGAACTGGTAACCTCAGGCTCACGGGCACTCTCGGTGAAGTCATGAAGGAATCCGCTCACGCTGCGGTCACATACGCCCGTTCACGCTCTTCCCTCCTTAACCTCGACCCCCAGTTCCACGAGAAAATTGATGTTCACATCCACATTCCAGAAGGTGCGACCCCGAAAGATGGTCCTTCCGCAGGAATTACAATCGCTGTCGCACTAATCTCAGCCTTAATTGAAAAACCGACACGTGCGGATGTTGCTATGACTGGAGAAATCACCCTCCGCGGTCGCGTACTCTCGGTCGGGGGTGTCAAAGAAAAGGCTGTCGCAGCACTTAGGGGAGGCATACGCCGAGTGGTGCTTCCTGCTGCAAATGCACCCGATCTCGAACTTCTACCGGAGGAGGTTCACGCGGGTGTGGTATTTGAGCTAGTCAATACGATGGACGAAGTGATGGATGCTGTTTTAGTTGAAAGTCCGATTAATCAAAGAACACAGGTAGCTACCCCTGGGCTCGGGTTGCCGTATTCACACGGATGAAGATTCGAACTGTTGAGTATTCAGGAACACTAGCTAAGCCCGGAGGGGAAATTCCTGGCACGCTTCCTCAGATCGCCTTCTTGGGCCGCTCGAACGTTGGAAAGTCTTCCTTAATCAATACGCTTCTCAAAAGGACTCGCAGCAAGTTAGCTCACGTGTCTGCAACCCCTGGAAAGACAAAAACCATCAATTTTTTTCTGGTAAATAAGCGCTTCTTTCTGGTTGATCTGCCTGGTTATGGCTATGCCCGAGCACCGAAGCATATGCGAGATTCCTGGATAGAACTAATAGACTGGTATCTAAGAGAGACCAACTACCTTAAGGGATTGGTACACTTAATAGATGCTCGGAGAAAGCCAACAAAACATGACTTAGAGATAGCATCATACCTTTCTGAGCTAGGTATCCCTGCTGTAGCCGTACTCACAAAAATGGACAAACTAAAGAAAAGCCAGTGTCTTCCTGCCGTCGAATGTGCTTGTGAGGAGTTGGGTTTTGATGAAGACCAGGTGGTCCCTTTTTCTTCAAAAACCGGAGTGGGTCGTAAAGCTTTACTTGAAGCTCTGGACGATCTAGTAACGGAAGCCGAGGCAGCTTAAACCTGCTGCGTCAATCACTTATCGATAAATATCGAGTACAAGGTTCGGGTGAGGTCATCCATCTAATTCGTACTTAGAAATCTTCCTGTAGAGAGTCCTTTCCCCAATCCCTAAGAGCTTAGCAGCCTTCCGGCGATTCCCTCCTACCGAAGATAGTACGGCTGAAATCGTTTGACGTTCTACGTCTTCCATAGTCATTCCAGGTCGAAACACGACAGGTTCATCGAGTGGAGAGCTTAGCTTCCATCCAGAATCTGCGACGGGAAATTCCTCGGAGACTTCAATGCCGCGCTGTGAAGTTAAGGCTCCAATTTCTATGACTGAATCAATCGGTTTATCACCAGATACAGATCCCACTGTACCTATGACGGTTTCACCATTGGTCGTAAGACCTTCACCGCGCCGATAAGCCTCGAACTCTCTTCTTAAATCATCCATATCGAGGCGAAGATCTACCAACGTTCGGAATACGAACTCGAGTTCCGGTTTCAGATGCTTTTGGACTTCGCCTGAATGCACAGTTTGATCGATCAAAGCGGGCAAGAGAGCTTGCCCTCCACCTGCGCGAACCTCCTCAGGAATATCTTCGGGCCGTATCACCCGGCCTGGAGCTAGAACAACCATGGATTCAACCAGATTCTTGAGTTCTCGGACATTACCTGGCCACAAGTAATTTACGAGAATCTCCATCGCATCTGAGGAGATACCGTGGAAGTCACGATCATGCCGATTAGAAGCTTCTAGCACGAATGTTTCTACAAGAGTGGGGACATCCGCCTTCCGGTCACGGAGCGCTGGAAGGGTTATAGAGAGGACATTTAGGCGAAAGTAAAGATCTCTTCGGAATCCACCGAGAGATACCAGTCTCCGGAGGTCCTGATTTGTGGCGGCAACGATTCGAACATCAACCTTGATACTCTTCTCGCCACCAACTTTATGAAACTCTTTCTGTTCAAGCACCCGGAGGAGTTTGGTCTGCGTTAACAAAGCCATATCACCGATTTCGTCCAGGAATATTGTCCCACCATTTGATATTTCAAACAGTCCTCGACGGGAAGCAATCGCACCGGTAAAAGCCCCTTTCTCGTGTCCGAACAACTCTGATTCCAGCAGTGTATCTGAAAGCGCGGCGACATTAACTGCTATAAAGGGTTCATGCCGACGTGGTGAGAGTGCATGAATTCCTCGTGCGACCAGCTCTTTTCCCGTCCCCGATTCTCCGGTAACAAGCACGGTAGATTCAACCGGTGCGATTTGTACTACTCGTTCGAGCGCTTCGATCATTGCATCCGTCTCACCAACAATACCGGTTAAACGCTGAAGGCGCCGGCGCTCAATGAGACGGCTCCCGAGAAGGATCACGTCACTAGTCAATGAAGGATTATCAAATACTTCATCAACATCCTGACTCATCTCTGCGACCAATGGCTGCGAACTGATTACGAAAACAGGTATGTGGAGCTTGTCACGGGCCTGAATGACTAAGGAACTTTGTCCTTGTTCAGCCCCTCCAGTCAGTACGAGTAGAACGGCGCCGTCCTCGGCTGATAGCTCTTCGTCAGGCGTGACTAGGTCAGTGGAATAACCGGAAGACTTGAAACCATCGCGCAGAAGACCAGCGGTTGACAGGTCATGGGTCGAAATCAGTACTTGATCCTCATTCACGACAGATCTCCCTGCTCATCGTGAGGCACACGCTCATTTCTAAGTAGCTCTGCGGCGTGAGCAAGCAGCGGTTCAAGCACCGACAGACCATCCCTTACTCCCCCTGGACTCCCGGGAAGGTTCACAATGAGTGTCTGGCCACGGGTTCCAGACACACCTCGTGAAAGCACTGAAAAGAGCGTGCTCTCGCGACCTACTCTCCGTATCTCCTCGGCTATCCCAGGAGCCTCACGGTCTAGTACAGCACGTGTCGCTTCAGGGGTGACATCACGCATGGTCAGCCCGGTTCCTCCAGTGGTCACTAGCAGATCGAGATCCAATTCATCTACCCAAGAGATCAGTATCCGTGTGATTGCTGAAGTCTCATCAGGAACTACTTCACGCGCTGCCACCTGATACTCGTGGGTCGCGCACCACTCCGTGATTAGTGATCCACTGCGATCTTCGCGCTGGCCACTGGCACATCCGTCACTGACGGTCAGGATTCCGATACGCATAGACTAGGGTAAAAAGGTTTTAGCGCCTGATTGAACTATCTGTATAGAACGGAAGACGCTGCACATGGACCTCTGCTGGGCGGCCGCGTACATCGACTTGAAGAACAGTGTCGACCTTGGCCATTTCCGATGGCACGTAACCCAAAGCAATCCCCGCACCAAGAGATGGGCTTATGGTACCGCTGGTGATCCGGCCCACAGCTTCGCCGTTCGACAGAATCGGGTACCCAGGCCGTGGGAAAGCCCTTCCTTCGACTCTCATACCAACCAATCGACGGGCTACTCCATTCTTTTTTTGCGCCGCGAGAGCATCCCTGCCCACAAAATCACCGTTATCTAGCTTCGTAATCCACCCGAGTCCGGACTCAAGTGTCGTATGATTTTCATCTAGATCATTACCATATAAGGAATATCCCATCTCAAGTCGCAGTGAATCTCGCGCACCTAATCCTGCTGGTACTAGGCCTTGAGGGGAACCAGCAAGGAGGAGCGCATCCCACATTTGCGGAGCATCCTCAGCGGCGGTGTAAAGCTCAAAGCCATCCTCTCCGGTATAACCCGTTCCACTAACTACAGCCGGGACGTTGGCAACCTCTCCTTCAGAGAAGCGGTAGTACTCTATTGAATCGACATCAGGATTAGTAAGAGGCTGCAGAATTTCCCTTGCAGCTGGGCCTTGAAGTGCTATAAGAGCGGTTGCCTCTGAAGCATCCTCAAGCTCTACGTCAAAAGTGTCTGCGCGCTGCTGAATCCACTCCAGATCCTTTGCCCGATTGGCAGCGTTCACCACCAGCATGAACCGATCAGAAAAACGATAGATCAAGAGATCATCGATAACGCCGCCCGATTCGAGACACATAGCAGAGTACTGTGCTTGTCCGATTTCGATTTTCGATGCGTCGTTTACTGTAATGTACTGAACAAGGTCCAAAGCTTGTGGGCCTCGGACGATGAACTCACCCATGTGAGAGACATCGAAGAGACCCGCTGTTTCTCTAACTGCGGTATGCTCTGCGATTATTCCAGTTTGGTACTGCACTGGCATTTCAAATCCTGCAAATGGGACGATCTTCCCACTCGCAGCCACATGCCGGTCGTAGAGGGGTGTACGCTTCAATGGACTGTTCATCCGAAGAGTTCCAAGAGAATCGCCTTCTGGGCATGAAGCCGATTTTCCGCCTCGTTAAAGATCCTGGACTGTGTTCCGTCAATGACTGAACTACTCACCTCTTCTCCTCTATGAGCAGGCAAGCAGTGGAGAAAAATTGCATCCGGAATCGCTTGCTCCATCAGAGCGTCATCGACCGAGAAGCCAGCAAATGCTCCCATCCGTTCTCGAGCCTCCTTTTCTTGTCCCATCGAAGCCCACACATCTGTCGTTACAACATCCGCCCCCTGAACGGCTTCAAAAGGGTCTCTTGTAAGGAGGATGTCGGCCATTTCCTCGGCACGTTTAAAGATCGAAGGGTCCGGATCGTAACCCTCGGGACAAGCCAAACGAACTGAAAATCCTAGTCGGTACGCAGCATTCAACCAAGAGTTTGCCATGTTGTTTCCGTCACCAATCCAGGCGACAGTTCGCTCTGGATAGTTCGGACCAAATTCCTCAGCAACAGTCTGCAAGTCCGCAACCACCTGACAAGGGTGCAGCAAATCTGTGAGACCGTTTATTACCGGTACCGAGGAATGCTGAGATAGCTCTTCCACTTCTTCGTGGCCAAACGTACGAATCATGATACCGTCAACGTAGCGCGATAGAACTTTGGCCGTATCGTGAATCGGCTCTCCCCGTCCGATCTGGCTGTCACGATCAAAGATAAAAAGCGCATGGCCACCCAACTGAGTCATGCCAACTTCAAATGAAATCCTGGTCCGAGTTGAACTCTTACGGAAAATCATTGCCAAACTCTTGCCAGTCAGTTGGCTATGGTCTTCGCCCACTTTCAGTCTACGGGCTCGGTTGAGGAGTTCTATTAACTCATCAGAGCTAAAGTCAGCGATCGACAAAAAATCTCGCTTATGCATAACGAGGTTCATAAAACATACCTAAAGGATGTAACGGCTAAGGTCTTCGTTGGTCGCTACTTTTTCGAGCCGCTCTTTCACAAAGGCCTGGTCAACAAGGATCGACTCTATCCCAGATTCAGGAAGCCTGAATAGCACATCCTCTAGCAGAGTTGTCATCACAGTTTGTAATCGGCGGGCACCGATATTTTCCATGCGCTCGTTCAGTTGCATCGCGATATGTGCGATCTCAGCTACTCCATCATCACTGAACTCAATCGATGATCCCTCTGTCTCGATCATAGCCCGGTACTGCTCCAGAAGAGCATTCTTGGGCTCCTTCAGGATGCGAACAAAGTCTTTTTCAACCAGGGTCTGCAGTTCGACCCTAATCGGAAAGCGACCTTGGAGCTCAGGGATAAGGTCCGATGGTTTTGCCACGTGGAAGGCACCCGCGGCTATAAAAAGGATATGATCTGTTCGTACCAAACCGTACTTGGTCGTGACGGTCGACCCTTCCACAATCGGTAGGAGATCCCGTTGCACCCCTTCGCGACTAACATCTGGGCCCTGGCCGCTGCGAGCGCCTGCAACCTTATCGATCTCATCTAGAAATACGATACCCATCTCTTCCGCCCTGTAGAGGGCTTCATTCACAACCTCATCCATATCAACGAGCTTGTCGAGCTCGTCCTGGATAAGAATCCGACGTGCTTCTGCAACCGTAACGACTCTGCTCTTTGTGCGCTTGGGGAGCATGTCTTGAAGCATCTCAGTGAAACTATGATCGAGTCCATCACCCGCCCCGCCCATCGGGATCATCATCCCCTCTATGTTGGCAGATTGGTTAACCTCAACTTCGATCTCACGTTCATCTAACTTCCCATCAATGAGAAGCTGCCGAAGCTTTTCACGAGTCCGCTGCCTCCGGTCTTGGATCCCTTCTTCTTCCTCTTCTGAAACTCCCGCTGGTCCTGCAACAAAGATGTGAGGACCCTCTCCATTAGTTTCTTCTGCCTGATCCGGATTCAAGGCTGGTAGCAGGAGATCAAGGATTCGATCATCTACACGCTTTTCAGCGACTTCCTGCATCTCATGCTCCCGGTTTGCCCGGACGAGATTTACCGAGATATCCACCAGGTCACGTATCATCGATTCTACGTCGCGGCCGACGTAGCCGACTTCCGTAAATTTAGAGGCTTCCACCTTAAGGAAAGGCGCACCAGCTAGTCGTGCTAATCGTCGAGCAATCTCGGTTTTTCCAACGCCGGTTGTACCTATGAGAATCAGGTTACTGGGGGCGATCTCCTCCCTCATCTCATCCTCGACCCGCTGCCGACGCCATCGATTGCGGAGTACTATGGCAACTGCCTTCTTGGCGTCATCTTGGCCAACGATGTACTTATCGAGTTCGGATACAATTTGCGTTGGAGTCAGCTCATCAAGCCACATCGAATCCTTGGACTCGTCTTCCAGTATTGTGGATGTGGCTTTGTCTTGGTGCTCAAGCACCTTGCTCCTCATACTGTTTCTCCCGCGTCAACACCCAGCTCGTGTACGACGATCTCACTATTCGTGTAAATACAAATCTCCGCTGAAATTTCGAGAGCACGCTGAACCACACCCTGTGCATCAAGATCAGAGGAATCCTTGAGGGCACGTGCCGCTGCTAACGCATAGGAGCCACCGGACCCAATAGCTAGAATCCCATCGTCGGGCTCAATAACGTCTCCCGTGCCGCTGACTAGAAACAAGTGATCTTTATCAGCCACTGCCAAGAGAGCATCAAGACGACGCAGATACCGGTCCATTCTCCAGTCTTTTGCGAGTTCGACTACTGCCTTGGGCATATTTGCAGGGAAGCGCTCAAGCTTTTCCTCAAGTTTCTCGAACAAAGTGAAGGCATCTGCTACAGCTCCTGCGAACCCAGCTAGAATTGTACCATCTTTAACCATCCGGACCTTTCGTGCCCTGCCCTTAACAACTGTGTCACCCATAGTGACTTGCCCATCCCCACCCATAGCTATACGGCCATCCTTCCGAACAGCGAGCACCGTAGTGGCATGAACAGACGGAAGAGTCATAGAAGAGGTCTCCAGCTAATACGTTGGATCGGGGATGTTACCCATAAGCAACTACAAGTCTCAATACCCCGATTTGTTACGAGGGGCTAATCTAACTTCAGTAGTGCCAAAATGGCAGACTTAGCCGTGCTCTCTACTTACTTCGAGGGTGGGCGTCCCTATAGACTTTTCGTAAACGCTCTTTAGTTGTATGCGTGTAAATCTGGGTCGTTGAAAGCGACACGTGCCCGAGAAGCTCCTTTACCGCAAGAAGATCGGCGCCCGCATCCAATAGATGCGTCGCGAATGAATGCCGTAGTGCATGAGAAGAGAGTCCACGGGAGCCAGCCGCCACTTCAAAACACTTGGAAACAGCAGCTTGGATCGAGCGTCGTGAGAGCCTTCCGCCCCTAGCATTCACAAGGAGTGCATCTTCCACATGGTTCCGAACCTCTCTCCTGCGTGGCTCATACCTGTCGAGTGCTCGGAGGGCAGATTTTGTTACTGGAACTATCCTCTCTTTCCGCCCCTTCCCGATCACACGAACAAACTTAGACGAGCTATCGATAGACTTCAGATCCAAACTGTGAAGCTCTGCTAGACGTAAGCCACTACCATAAAGTAGTTCCAATATCAGAAGCTCACGTGTGGCCCCAAGTGTGTTCCTTTCCGCGTTTCGCTCGGCCTCTTCGAACACCAGACGAATGTCCCCTGCAGACAAATGTCCAGGCAGTCGCTTTTCTGCCTTTGGGGGACGAACGGCACTAGTGGGGTCAATATCAATGCTGCCCTCGATATGCAGAAAATTGAAAAACGAACGAGCAGCAGAAAGCTTCCGAGCAATCGTGCGCTTTGAGAGTCCCATTCTGTCCAGCCAGCCTAGAAATCCTCTTAGCGCGAGCCGGTCGACATCCGAATCCGACCATGTCCAGTTCGGCCGGCCGAGGTACTCCGTCAAGAAAAGATCCAACTGACTGAGGTCCCGTTGATAAGCTTTCACGGTATTCTTGGATAGTTGGCGCTCCATAGCCAAGTGCGCCAGAAACTCCCTTACCTCTCGACGAAGAGTCACTTCGCTCATTTGGCCCCCGTGTTTACCCAGCGGCGCTATGCACTTGCTCTAGTTCTGTCCAATGTTAGACCACTCTTTTGCATCCATACCAAGAAGTCTTCATTGGCTCGCTGCGCTAGTAATTTTCTCCGTTCACGTTTAGATCGGATGCGCTGACTGAGGGGGTCAACCAAGCCCCAATTCGAGTTCATAGGCTGAAAATGCTTCGGATCGGCATCTTTTAGATAACGGAAGAGTCCTCCTAGCACAGTAGTCGGCGGAGGAATCAAGGGTTCTTGATCAGAAAGAGATCTCCCTAGGTTGATACCCGCGAGGATTCCGCTCGCGGCCGACTCAGTGTAACCCTCTACGCCAGTTAACTGCCCTGCAAAAATAAGGTCAGTCCGTTCTTTAGAGCAGCCACTTGAGGACAAACAGCCAGGAAAATTCAAGTAGCTATTTCTATGGATTGAGCCCCATCTAAGGAATTCAGCATTCGAAAGACCAGGGATGGTCTTGAAAATTTTGCGCTGTTCACCGATCTGGAGTCGTGTCTGAAACCCAACCAAGTTCCACATCTGACCCGCCCTGTCCTCACGTCTTAATTGAACCACAGCCCAAGGACGTTTACCTGTTTGTGGATCGGTAAGCCCGATCGGCTTCATTGGACCAAATCGCAATGTATCCATACCTCGTGAGGCCATAACTTCAATCGGAAGACATCCCTCAAAGTATGGAACAGTGTCCCAATCATGTCCCTGATGTCCCACACCACCTCTGAGTGCTTCGACAAACGCTAGATACTCCGGCTCAGACATCGGACAATTGAGGTAGTCTGCATCTTGATCAAAACGGCCAGCAGCAAAAACTACGTTTTCATCAAGTCCGTCCCGGTGCACAATGGGTGCGATTGCATCAAAGAAGGATAACCCGCCATCTCCAAGTTCTCGCTGGATGGCCTCGGAAAGAGGATTGGACGTAAGCGGCCCGCTAGCAATTATAGTCGGTCCACAAGGAAGATCAGTGCATTCTTCTCGTACAATTTCGATTGCGGATTCGGCCTCAATCGCCGCTGTCATTGCTTGCGTAAAAAGAGTTCGGTCCACTGCAAGAGCTGAACCTGCAGGAACACGTGATACATCCGCTGAGTGTAGCAATACCGACCCGAGCATTCTCATTTCTCGCTTAAGCTGCCCATGCGCATTCGCTGGGTCTTCACTCTTGAATGAGTTTGTGCAGACTAACTCACCTAAGCTGTCAGTATGGTGCGCCTCCGTGGACTTCTCGGGACGCATTTCCATCAAACGGACCAGATACCCCTGCTGCGTGAGTTGGAGTGCCGCCTCACAACCGGCGAGTCCCCCACCTACAACGCTGACCTTCACTTCTTACTCCGGCCCCGACCCTTTTTCTTCCCACGACTAGCTTTTTTCTTCTCGAGAAGATCTATCGCCATCTCAACGTCGACTTCCTCTACCTCAACTCCCTTTGGAAGCGTGGCATTTATCTTGCCGTCCGTTACATACGGTCCATATCTACCTGACAAAAGAACAAGTTCCATTCCCGTATCAGGGTGTTTCCCAAACTCTTTCAACGGCAGCTTCTTCCCTGCAGCCTTAGCATCGATAAGGCCAAGCGCTTCCTCTAGGGTCACTGTCCACATTGCGTCAAAGCTCTTCAGGTTTGCGAAGGTCTTCCCGCGACGCACAAAGGGTCCATAACGTCCAAGGCCTGCCGCAACTTCCTCCCCTGTGTTTGGATCTTCACCTACTGTCCGAGGTAATTCCAGAAGCTTGACTGCATACTCTAAGTCGACCTCAGAGGAACTCATTTTTTCTGGTAAACTGACACGTTTCGGCTTCGTACCTTCTCCTGGCGCCTCAAGTTCGACATATGGGCCATAGGGCCCATCCTTTACCCGAACTGTCCTGTCCTCCTCAGGATGAAGGCCGAGTTCTATCCCTTCCGCACTAAGGTCATCTAACAGTTTTACTGCATACTCTAAGTCGACCTCAGAGGGACTCATCTTTTCTGGTAAACTGACACGTTTCGGCTTCGTACCTTCTTCTGGCGCCTCAAGTTCTAAGAACGGACCATAACGTCCAGTCTTTAGCCGGACTTGTCTGCCTTCCGCAGGATGGAGGCCGAGTTCTATCCCTTCAGGGGGTATCCCATCCATCGAGCGCTTGCCTTTGCACTCAGGGTATGCTGAGCAACCTAGAAAACGGCCACTCTTAGTCCACTTAACCAACATGGGCTGACCACACTGCTCACAGGTCTCACCTTCAGCCGCAAGGATTTCCTTTATGATCTGGTCCGAATTTTCTTGACCGTCCTCCAGTCGTTCTCGGAATCCAGGGTAGAAACCAGCAAGCAGTCCGTGCCACTTAACTTCCCCGTCCTCTACTCGATCCAGTTCATTTTCCATCCGACTCGTAAACTCAACATCGAAGATGTTTGGAAGAATACGGACGAGAAGCTTAGTAACTACCTCACCAAGATCCGTCGGATGGAAGCGTTTTTTCTCTAATTCCACATAGTCTTTGTCTCTGATCTTCCCTATGGTATCCGCATAAGTGGAGGGTCTTCCTATCCCCAGTTTTTCCAGCTCCTTGACGAGACTCGCTTCAGAAAAGCGCGGAGGAGGCTGCGTAAAGTGCTGCCTCGGCTCAATCTGCTCAGTTTCACTCAAATCTTCAGGAGCGAGCTCTGGGAGTGGCTCCAGGTCGTCTAGACGACGGTGTTCACCAGACTCCCTGGTTTCGAGGTAGAGACGTGTGAACCCCTGAAACTTGACGATCGATCCAGTGGAACGAAATAAATAGTCTCGTCCACTAGCACCCCTAAGTTCAAAATCTACCGTAGTGGTATCATACACAGCGGGTGACATTTGACTGGCCACGAACCGAAGCCAAATCAATTCGTACAGCTTCGCTTCACCCTCGGCCAAATAGCTCCTGGCTTCCGATGGGTGGAGCATCGGATCCGTCGGACGCACAGCTTCGTGGGCGTCCTGCGCTGCACGTTGCTTCTTGCCACTGTAGAGGCGAGGAGATTTGGGTATATAGCTCGCGCCAAATTCCCTAGTTATCCACTCTCGGGCCTGATTTGTTGACCCGGGCGACACCCTATTTGAGTCTGTACGCATATAGGTGATCAAGCCGATTTGACCTCGGCCACCAATCTCTTTCCCCTCATAAAGTTTCTGCGCAGTCGACATCGTGGCACGCGCTGAGAATCCGAGCCGCTTAGCAGCCTCCTGTTGCAGAGTCGATGTAGTGAACGGGGGAGCTGGGTTTTTCCGACGTTCACGGCGCTTGACACTGGATACCACGAAGGGAATACCATTCAAATCCCCAACTACATCGGCCGCAGCATCTTCTCTGGAGAGCTTGAATTTCCTTCCGTCAATCTGATGGAGCTTAGCTTCAAACTTCTCGCTATCCTTAGTAAGGTGCGCGGTAATCGACCAGTATTCCTGTTCAATAAAAGCTCGGATTTCATACTCTCGCTCACAAATGAGGCGAAGAGTGACCGTCTGCACGCGACCTGCAGAGAGACCAAATCGGATCGGCTCCCATAGCATTGGGCTAACCTGATAGCCAACCAGCCGGTCAAGAATTCTCCTCGCCTGCTGAGCCTCTATTTTATTGGTATCAAGAGGCCCGGGATTATCCAGAGCTTCTTGAACTGCCTCTTTTGTGATTTCGTGAAAAGTTACTCGCTGGAAACGGCCCTTATCGTTTTCATACCCAAGTCGCTCTGCAACATGATAAGCGATTGCCTCCCCCTCCCTGTCTGGATCTGTAGCAAGTATGACGCGCGTAATACCTCCTGCACTTGCCTTTTTCTTTAGATCTCTAACTACACTTGGCTGGGTTGTTACGTACTTAGGCTTGAACCCATGTTCGACATCGACCCCCAATTCATTCTTTGGTAAGTCCCGAACATGTCCGACAGATGCAGCAACTTCATATCCGTCGCCAAGATATTTCTCTATCGTGCGGGCCTTCATGGGTGATTCGACAATCACGAGTGTATGACTCATTCCATCCCATTCCGTGGGTTGTTCGCTTGTAGTATCTCCAAGATACGGACCGACACATCTTCTACTGAGAAGCCGTCAGTGTCCACCTTATGCTCTGCCTGACTGTACGCATCCGAGCGTTCTCTAAGGAGGTCTCGTGCCTTCTCCAGGGGATTTGAGCAACTAAGCAAAGGCCTAATGTTCTTAGAATCTCCAACCCGCCGGATCACTTCCTCAGGACTTACGGAGAGCCAAACGGTAACCGTGCCATCTGGTATCTCATCGAAGCATCCAGGGACAGCTGCCCAACCCCCTCCAGTTGCAATCACCACTTCGTCTTGATTGAGAACTTCTCGAGTCTTTCTGTGTTCTTCTAGCCGAAAGAAGGATTCTCCAGAATCCTGAAAGATTTCAGCAATTGACATACCAGCATCATGGGTGATGGCCTCATCAATATCTTCAAAACGCCAACCCAGTTGCTCCGCGAGCTTCCTGCCTACAGTCGATTTTCCAGAACCCATAAAGCCTATAAGGAGAACCCTGTGGGCAGGGAATATTTTCACCGTTCGCCAAAGCCACGTTCTTTCAAATGTAAGATGTAGCCATCAAAATTTCTCCGCACCTCAGAAAGAGAGTCACCGCCAAACTTGTCTAGGAAGGCGTCTGCAAGCGTCAATGCTACCATGCCTTCGGCGACCACAGCCGCCGCCGGGACAGCACATACGTCACTTCTCTCAACTGCAGCATCCCCATCTGACCCATCACGAAGATCAACACTGGGCAGTCGCTTTCGCAGCGTCGAAATAGGTTTCATCGCGCCACGCACGAGAAGAGGTTCACCTGTGGTGACTCCCCCTTCAAGTCCTCCCGCGCGATTCGAGGCACGAACAATCCCTCCACTCAGTGATCTCTCCTCAGCACGTACAATCGGATCATGCACTCCAGAGCCTGGTCGACGTGCACCTTCGAAACCAAGACCGATCTCGACACCTTTCACGGCATGGACTGACATGACCGCACGTGCCAAGCGTCCATCAAGCTTCAGGTCCCATGACACATAGCTTCCGAGACCTACCGGAAGACCTAGGGCGACAACCTCAAACACACCACCGAGCGTATCGCCTTTCTCCTTGGCTCCGTCGATCTCAGCCATCATTCTCGTTACCGCACCTTCATCGAGACAGCGAACAGGGTTACGGTCAGCTACCTGGTTGATGTCCTCAGGTAACTCAATGACCTGAGCGTCAACTGGGCCAATAGACGTGACATGACTCTCTACTCGGATACCAAACTCTGAAAGAAATCGTTTGGCGACAGCGGCGCATGCCACACGAGCCGCAGTTTCCCGAGCGCTCGCGCGCTCTAGAATGTCACGTACGTCACGACGGTCGTACTTCAGCGCACCAACCAAATCAGCGTGACCCGGACGTGGTAGATAGTGAGGCCGTAAGGCTTTTGGATTTGCATCCTCCGCAGGAGGAAGATGACTCATCGCCGTAGTCCAGTTCTCCCAGTCACGGTTCCATATCAGCATCGAAATCGGAGATCCGAGTGTTTCACCCAAGCGCACACCACTCAGCAGTTCGGCGCGGTCACTCTCAATCTGCATACGCCGTCCTCGCCCATAGCCCCCCTGGCGACGCTCTAATTCAGGATCTACGTCTCGCTTCATCTCAAGGGAAAGACCTGCAGGAATCCCTTCGATAAGGGCGGTGAGACCCCGACCGTGTGACTCTCCAGCTGTGCTGAACGAGATGCGTCCCATATTACTCCTGATTAGGACTACAAGGCCTTAATCCTAGAAACCTAAGCGTATCACTATATAGATAAGGTTCGGGCGCGAACCAAGAGCTGTCCTTACTGGATAGAGATAACACGCAGGTGCCCAGGACTCTATCGGGATACTTCTTGTCGGCCTGAATCGGGCATTTACTCCCTAAGGATTATCAGAAGTTGCGAATGTGACATCGGGCGATCAGAAAACATGTTCTGCGAATCTTTGTCACCTGGTACAAGCAACCTCATCAGGAGCGCTCGGAGGCACCAAGAGAGTCGGAGTTGGAATCGACCCATGATAGATGGAGCAACCCTCTATGGGTTCAAGGGCTACATGAGTAGCCGTAGCTGACCAACCTTCAGAATCAGCGTTGACGGATATACTCACATCGCGAGAACTGATGAAGGCCAAATCTGATTTCTCTGCAGTATAGGAATACTCGCTGGCGTAGTAGATCTCCTGCTGGCTTGCCAGGTTCTTAAGATCAGCTTCCATGGCAGCGAAATACGATCTATATGTCGTGTTGGAGACCTTGGGAATCGCGAGCGCCGCCAGGATGCCCAAAATCACAATGACTATAAGTAGCTCTATAAGTGTAAAGCCCTGTTTGTTACTCATTTTGGGCCCCAAGTCTTGTATGGCAATAATCTATGAGTAGCACATCCACAGAAAGAACGTAGCTCTAAAGTTCAATCAGGAGAAAGATCAGTATCCCAAGGATCTTCGAGCGGTGGCGTCCACCGAGGTGCACGGGGAGGCCAACAATTACTCTTGAGGATCCATCCCAGAGCGGAAACGCCATCTCTCCAACCGATTTTCTTTCCTTCGGAGTAAGAACGTCCGTGATAACTGATCGGTAACTCGTAGATGCGCGCACCTGCTTGGGCCAAGCGAGCGGTAAGTTCCGGCTCAATCCCGAACCTCTTAGTGGATAGGGGAAGTGACTGGAGCAGATCAGCGCGGATCATCTTATAGCAAGTTTCCATGTCGGTGAGATTCACGTCAGTCAGGATATTTGATAGAAGCGTTAACAGGCGATTCCCAACTGAGTGCCAAAACAACAAGACCCGATGAGGGCCACCCAAAAAACGTGAGCCGTAAACAGCATCAGCCTTGCCACTTAGGATCGGCTCCAAGAGAACAGGAAGTTCCAGCGGATCATACTCAAGATCAGCGTCCTGAATGACTACGACATGCCCTTTTACCCGCTCAAACCCCGTACGAAGCGCAGCCCCCTTACCCATATTCTTTTCATGCATGCACAGTTGGTCAATCAACTCGTCTGCAAGATTGACTAATAGATCACGCGTCCCATCGGTTGAGCCATCGTCAACGACGATCACATCTAAATCAAGCGGTACCTCTCGGACCTGGCGCAGTAGTTTCTCCACCGTTGCTATCTCGTTATAAACCGGAATTACAACGGAAAGCACCACCTTGTCCCAAGGGAGAGAGGCATTCCGCAGAATGGGAGAACCAATTTGTGAAATCTTTTTATCTGGACTTCTCTGAGCCATATCGATTCTAGAGACCCCTTCACCGTTGATCGATCCTCGTGGGTGAGCCCCAAGCTAGTAAATCTGTTATGCACACCCGTGTAGTCGCCAGCATTAAGTCGGGTCGCAGGTACCCGAGATTATTTAAACTTACCCAGGCCGAGCGATCTTCCGGATATCTCCCGGCATCGCATACCCGATACCAGAAAGCCGTCCAACTGGTAGTAGCGCCTCTGGATCGACCTCTGATCTACCTTTGATTAGAGGAAGTGAGGCATCCAGCCTGATACCGACCACTCTCCCTATCACAAGCGTGTTGGGAGCAGCACCCAAAGCCACCTCCTGTTCGAGGACGCACTCAAGTACCGCTGGGCATCCATCGACATATGGCGCATCTACACGGTTAGACGGTTCGGCCTTTAATCCAGCAAGCTCGAACTCATCTACGGCCGCGTCTACTTCCGCAGAGGTAAGATTCATTACATCGAGTTGCGAAGCTGTAACAACATTAGCGCAAAAGGCGAGCCGGTTCCTGATATTGATTAAGGTATCTTTCGGGCCAGTTGACCGGTGACCGACCGAAACACCAACAAGAATCGGCGCATGAGACAGAGCAGAAAAATAGCTGAATGGGGCCAAATTTGGTGTATCACCGGACCCCCAAGTTGAGATCCAACCGATTGGACGCGGGACTACCAGTGATGTTAGAAGCTGGTAGCGTTCGCTAGCAGAGATCTCACTTGTATCAATTGATCGGACCCCTTCATCTGATTTCGGACTAGGGGATTTACCATAACCCGTACTCAATGGTTCGCAGGTACTTCCAGGATCTGCCCGGCGTAGATCATGCTTCCGTGAAGTCCGTTTGCCTGCCTGAGCTCATCTACAGTGGTTTGGTGTCTTCGGGCAATCGTCCACAAAGAGTCCCCAGATCTTACTGTATAGGATATTTCTGCTGATCGGGAAACTGTGCGTCTCTGAAGTATCTCTACGTAGCCAGCGTATTGATTTGGGAAAATCGCGATATGGTAATGCGGAGGATAACGCTCCCTTGTTGCCTCTAGGACGCGGGTCTGCTCCAGGTCCCCGAGAACCCTCTCGAGCCACAGTCGACAGTTTCGATTTCCACTGTAACGCAGATCTACAGCCATGCCAGTCGGGTGGACTGACCGGTCTGAGGCGTTACGCGGTTGTCGTTCGGTTGGCCGCGTCAGGCTCGTAATAACTAACTGTTCACCGCAAGCCGCCATGTACTGACGGGATAGACGTTCAATGAAGAGTGCGACTTCTGGCCGAGCGAACGGAAATGACACTGCATGCATCTGAAAATCACGGTTCGGACTTACTCGGACGAGCCATCCTTGTGAAGCGAAGTACCCAACCCGTTCAGGCGTATCTATGTAGGTGAAGTCATGCTCCTCTGCGACCCGATTCTGAAGATCTAGCGATTTGCTCGAACCTCTCAAGCTCTGTCCGGAAGCCGGAGTGGTCCAAGCCACTAGTAGAATCAGAAAGAGAGGGCTAATAAAGACCCTTTTAGCGGCACACTCTTTCACAACTGTTCTTGTCATGGCACCCCATATGTAAACATATGTTTCCACTGAGACAAGGATCTCCCTCGTGGTACTGCATGGTGCTCTACGACGACCTCTATACTCAACCCTCAGTGGCAGAGTATAGCTGAGCTACAACATCCCAATTGACAACATTCCACCAAGCAGAAAGGTAGTCAGGACGACGGTTCTGGTAGTTCAGATAATATGCATGTTCCCAGACATCCACACCGAGGATCGGCGTCATTTCCCTCATCAATGGACTATCCTGATTAGCGGTTGAGAAGCAACAAACCGCCCCGTCACCATCAACGCATAACCACCCCCACCCCGATCCAAACTGACCTCCTGCGGTTGCCTGGAACTTAGATTTGAAGTCGTCTATCGATCCAAAAGCATTATCGATGGCTAGTGAAAGATCTCCCGAAGGGCTGTCTGTTCCACCCGGTGTCATGATCGACCAGAAGAGAGCATGGTTAGCATAGCCACCTCCATTATTTCTGACTGCTCCTCTGATCGATTCTGGAAGCGCGTCGATGTCAGAGAGCAAGTCCTCCACACTATGACTGTGAAAACCGGAATGGTCTGCTAACGCAGCGTTAAGATTGTTGGTATACCCGGCGTGATGCTTACCGTGATGGATCCCCATCGTTCGGGCGTCAATATAGGGCTCGAGTGCGTCGTGATCGTACCCGAGGTCCGGAAGTTCGAATGGGTAGGCCATATAGTATGACTCCTTAGTTTTGCTGATATTTAAGCAAAATGAATAGGGTTCCGGCGCCGTGTAACTCCTTTAAATTCCTCCTCCAACTACCTTATCCGTAGCCGTGACCCACGGTTTTCTCTCGAAGTAGCTCCTAGTCTCCTCAACAACAGTTGGGGCAAGGAGAATAAGGGCAAGTAGGTTCGGCCAGATGACAATCGCCAGCGCGACGTCACCTAACGCCCATACGACTGCTAGTGGAAGCACCGCCCCTAGAAAGTGAGCTGCTAGGAAAAGTATTTTATAGGGTAAAAGCGCTCTCTGTCCGAAAAGATAGTGGGCACATCTATCTCCATAGTAACTCCAGGAAATTGCGGTAGAGATTCCAAAAAGCAGCACACCAAACACGACGATTAAATGGCCCCAGTCTCCTAAGGGAGCCAACCCTTCTCGGAATGCTGCAGCTGTTAGAGGCGCCGCATTCTCTACTGCGTCTCCATAAAGCGAAGAAAGAGTGTCCAAACCTGAGGCGTTAACAGCTGTTCCTAGTTGAGGAAAAACTGTTCCGGTAAATAACTGCGTCTGTGCTTCGTCAACGTATAGTCTGCTTACAGGTGCCTCATGCCACGAAACGAGGGGATCGCCCACTCCCGCCTGCAGATGAGCACCCTCAATGATCACGATCTCGTCAGGTGCCCTAACCCCCTCGTATCTGCTCTCCGCAGTCTGTGCGGTATAAGTAATATCTCCTCCACCAAGTGTGATCTCCGTCGGGAACCGTTCCAAATAAGTTCCTGTCAGAATAATGACAAGACCTGTGAAGGAGCAGATCACGATGGTATCGATGAACGGCTCCAGTAGGGCAACTACGCCCTCTGATACCGGCTCATTGGTTTTTGCTGCAGCATGCGCGATAGGTGCTGAACCCTGACCAGCTTCGTTCGAAAAAAGACCTCGCCGTACGCCCCACATCAGAGTAATGATGAAAACACCCGCGCCCACCCCAGCGACACCTGCTTGCGGGTTAAAGGCTTCAGTGAAGATCGTTACAAAGGCACCCGGCACTGCACCTAAGTTCATCAGGATGATCAGTAGTGCACCGGCCACGTAGATAGCCGCCATGATCGGCGCTAGGACTGCAGTCACTCGCCCGATGCGCGCGATTCCACCAAGAATCACGGCACCGACAACCCCTGCAGTGATCACTCCAGTGATCCATAGGGGTACGCCGAATGTAGTACCCAACTGATCAGCAACCGTGTTTGCCTGCACCGCGTT
>Ga0209445_1000401_pt1 | contig 24427 bp, 24 predicted proteins | sample MarorgKNORR_S2LV_4_FD_188223 | JGI IMG/M metagenome (GOLD analysis project Ga0209445, IMG submission 188223) | Marine microbial communities from the Southern Atlantic Ocean, analyzing organic carbon cycling - NADW_A/KNORR_S2/LV (SPAdes) (version 2) | ecosystem: Environmental > Aquatic > Marine >... | reverse complement strand
AGCTTCTAAAATGCATGCAGCCTGGGTAGCTTTTTAGCTACCCAGGGACTGCATCGCAGATATCTCAATGATTAGGATTTTGGGTAAACCGATAATTTGGTTTTCTCGGAGTCCGCGTGTAATGCGTTTCGCGGCTAGATGTGATTTCTGAATTTACAGAAAATTCAGTTCAAGCTTAATTTCCTGGAACTTGCGTGGGCCGGCTATGCGCTCTAATCGCGGTAGTTAAGAGAAAATTCAACACTCATAACTCCTGGTACGGCACGCACAATGGCCCCAAGACTCTGTTGGATACTGCCGACACGCCCAGGTGTTCGCAAACCACCGCAACCCTCACAGACCACCGATCCTTCAATTAGAACCATCCCTTCATCAACCTCAACAGTAAATCCTGCCGGAAGATCATCAGCACTTGCTATCGCTGATTCAACTCGGAATTTAATTTGCGCATCAATGGTTGCTGATGAAGACGAAATCTCCGATAAAGTCTCCCCTGCCGAAGAAGTTTCTTCTGTTAATACACTATCGCAGCTAGCCAGAAATATCAGGCAGGAGCAAATAAGCGTAATGGCTCGCAAAGTGGCCGAGTAATTCATAATTTTAAATAACAACCTCAGTGATAGTCTTATTTCTCGATCTCTTAGAGACCTTTGTAAACAACCTCGCCGCCTTTCGCTTTAAACGCCGTTAGCAGTGTCTCAACACGAACTCGAAATTCTCCCTGGTCCAACCACTCCATGTCTTTAACTTTAATGGAGTCGATATCTGCAAGATCATCCAATACGCTTGCAAAAAAACACTCTGGATCGGCCTTACTAGTGAGCAGAGCAGGTTCACCGGCCCACCACTCTGCATCATCTATAGTGCCTGCTTCAGAAGCGCTATTTTGGAATCCTGCATTTATATCCTGAAAATACATAAAAAGCTTTTCGCAGGATAAAACTGCTACGTTTTTGCTGTCTTCAGTGCGAAATAGCAAAAAATCACGTCGATTCATACGAGTTAAGTCATTACCCTGCAGCCAAACTCAGAACGGCCCTTTCAACAGCTGCACTGGTCATAGGCAACTTGTGAGCATTATTAGCTAACGGTTGAGCACCTTCTACGGCTAACTGTCCTGCTTCACGTGCAACCGCCTCACTGATCTGTTTCCCAGTCAGAAAATCTTCAACTGCCTGCACATGCCATGGAATCGGAGCAACACCGGTTAACACGACGTTGGCGTTCTGCACTTGATTCCCATCCCGCTGAATAACTGTGGCGACACCGACTTCTGCATGAGTCCACGCCTCGCGATCCATCACTTTATAGTACGTGCTGACGGTATTCGCAGAAACTGCAGGAATTCTTACACCTGTTAGCAGTTCTCCCTCCATTAGCGAGTTCTCACGTTCGGGATTAGTGATTGGCAATACAAAGAATTCTTCCGATGACAGTTCACGATCCCCAGTCGGACCAGATACAGTGAACACAGCATTGAAAGCAACCAGCGCCGGAGCGACGTCGGAGGGATGAACGATATAACTAGGTCCGCCACCAAAAATGGCGTGCTGACCATTCTCTCCATTTACAGAAAAACACTGATCACCCCCCGCCTTGAAACAGTTGAAGCCATTGCGATAGTACCAGCACCAGGGCCGCTGGGTAACATTTCCCGCCAAAGTACCCACGTTGCGAATCTGCGGTGTACCGACACTAGCCGCCGCTTGGGCGATTGCCGTTAATCCGGAGATGATTAATGGATTTTCAGCCAACTCAGTTAATGTGATCAAACCACCAATCGATATATCGGCGCCACTAGAAACGACCGAGCGGGCGTCCTCGACGTTCCGGAGATTAATGATTACGTCTGCCAGATCAGTGCCATCCTTTAGTTGTTGCAAAAGATCAGTACCACCACCGGAAAAAGCTATCCGGTTGCCATCTGCAATGGCTTGCTGTGCAGCCTGAATGGCATCAGGAATACTACGAGCATTGATATTAGTCAGTGATTTCATGCCATTGCCCCCAGAATCTTGTCTCTAGTTATAGGCAATGAGGTCATGCGTTTGCCCGTTGCATTGGCGATGGCGTTGGCAACCGCTGCTGGTGCCAAGATGATGCCAGCCTCTCCGGCGGTTTTTGCCCCAAATGGTCCGTACCCATCGTCCACTTCAATGAAATGAACTTCAATGTCAGGGATATCCAGGTGAGTCAAATGCCGTGCCCGATAGTAGCCCGGCGTTAATGGCTGACCGGTGGCATCGTCATAGAGCAGATTTTCGTGCAGCGCCTGCCCGATACCCTGGATGGTGGCACCGCGAATCTGGTCTCTGGCTGTAGTCGGGTTGATGATACGTCCCGATTCATGCACCGTCGTATATTTAAGAATCCGGGTGGAACCAACACGGCTATCCACTTCGACTTCGACGAAGTGAGCTCCGAAACATTGACGGGTTTTTCCATCAGTACTCGGGGTCGGGGTGGCGGAGCCTATAAGCACATCCCTTCCTGCCGGCATTCCTCGAGAGATAATCTGCTGTTTGAGATTCTCGGCGGCCTGCACAACAGCATATCCCGTCATGATAGTGGTGCGACTACCGGATTCCCCAACAGAATATGGGCAGCGATCTGTATCACCAGATACGACCTCAACCTGAGACAAAGGAACACCGAGTGCTTCAGCTGCAATCATACCCATTGTCGTCTTAGCGCCTGGGCCAATATCAGTAACACCTACAAAGAGAGTGTACTCTTCATCAGCGTTTACTCGCACTATGGCACTGCTGGTTCCGAGTCCTGATCGAAACATCATGAAGGAGAATCCAGCTCCGCGCTTGATCGGACCTTCATCGGAACCCGGAGTCACGCGTCGGCGTGCCTGCCAATTAAACTGTCGAGCACCGGTTTCTATGACCTCATCCAACGAATAGTTAGTAAACGGTCTGTCTTCGGTAGGCCGACGCATGTTCTTGAGGGTGAACTCCACCGGATCCATGCCGAGCTTGTACGCGACCTCATCCATCATACTTTCTACACCATAAAAGCCGTGGGGCTCAGACGGCGCTCGGAAGTTTCCGGAAGTCGTTCGATTGGTATAGACCGGGTTAATTTCTCTGTAACGATTGGGGCATGCATAGGCATCCATTCCACTGATGCCACCTGAATTCTTGCGGTAAGGTCCCATTCCACTGTAGGCACGCATCTGCATCGCCGTGACGGTTCCATCGTCTTTCACGCCGACCTTGTAATACTGCACGGTGGGCCAGCGCCCATGAACACCTAACCAATCTTCCCGACGCGAAAACTCCAACATAACAGGAGCGCCGGATCTCCGGGAAAGTGTCGCTGCGACAAGATCAGCGTCCTGGTTTTGATTTTTGTTGCCAAAACCGCCTCCCATGTACTTAGAAATGACACGAACCTGATGATCTTCCAGACCAAGATCTCGAGCAGTGTCATGACGACAGTTGGAGATACCCTGTGAGGGAGTGTATAGCGTGAGCTTCTCGCCTTCCCAGCTCGCTAACGAGCAACGAGGTTCCATCTGGGCATTATGAATAAATCCCGTCTCGTACCTTTCTTCAAATATCTGATCAGACTCGTTAAACCCTGCGTCAACATCTCCGACATCGGAAATCATAGGGTCTATATTTCCACCGAAATCCGGGCACAAATTGCCCTCTGGCCAAATTTGAGGCGCTCCATCTTCCAGAGCCTCTTCGGGTTCCAGCACAAATGGCAACTCTTCGTACTCAACTTCGATAAGGGACAAAGCTTCTTCCGCAATGTGACGGTCTGTAGCTGCGACAGCGGCCACTGAATCGCCCACAAAACGAACCGGGTTGTTAAAGATATAACGACGATGCAGAGTAGCTTCCTTGGTCGGGTCATTGTATTGCCGTCCACCATTAACGGAACCTGCCCCCCAAACCACCTTGGCATCTTCGCTAGTGATAATGGCTTGCACGCCAGGCAGACGAGCGGCCTCGCGGGTATCGATACTTACAATGCGAGCGTGCGGATAAGGGCTGCGCAGAACGCGTCCATATAACATGCCCGGCAATTTCCAATCCCGGGTAAACTTGGCTTCACCGGTGACCCTCTCAACCGCATCAATACGATTTGTACTGTTGCCTATAGTCGATAATGGCTCAAGGCCTTCGCGTGTAACTTCTGTCATACGACACCTCCCTGGTTCTCCCCTTCTCCAGCAGCCACAACCGCTTCAACGATAGCGTTGTAGTTAGAACAGCGGCAAAGATTTCCTACCATTGCCTCCCTCACCTCTACTGAATTCGGACTGGGATTACTATTTAGAAGTGCCGTAGCAGTCATCAGTTGACCCGGTGTGCAAAATCCACATTGAGGACCGTTGTTTTCAACAAAAGCCTCCTGGACCGGGGATAGCTGGCCGTTTCGGGCAAGCCCCTCAACAGTCTGGATAGAGGCTCCATCCGCCCACACCGCCAATTGACTGCAGGAGTACACTGGCTGATCGTTCATCAGGACAGTGCACGCTCCACATTCGCTGCGATTACAACCAATCTTAGTACCTGTCAGATCCAGGCGATCACGTAACAGCTCGGCAAGGGTCCAGCGATCTTCCACTTCGACACTGTGGCGAGCACCATTAACAACCAGGGTGATTGCTGTTCTGGCGGCAATACTGCCCGTTTGCTGGGCACTGGCTGCAGGAATGCCAAGTACTGTCGCTGCTGCACCAGCAACCACGGTAGCCCCTGTGCCTTCCAAAAAGTCGCGTCGGGATTGTGATTCAGGGTTAAAATATTTAACGTCAGAGTCTTGTTCCGGTATCGCTCCGGAATTTCTGCCCTGTTTTCTCTTGTCGCGCATGGGGTAGCTCCTCATTCGCTGCAAATATCAATTAATTGATGTCTACTCCCACTATATCCGCCTCTGGATGCTAGGTGCAAGCCTATTTAGGTCAGGGCACCGGATATTGCAGGTCTCAAATTTTCGATCCCTAAAGTCGGTATACGATAATTAGCAACTGCCTATTTCCAAGCGGAAAAGTAACAGCTTATACTGCTGACTCGTACCTTATAAAACGATGAGCTAAGGAACCAAATGCACGCATCGCCAACTAGTATTCAAACCACCTTCAACACTACGAGTCGAATTCTACTCGCGGTTTTCACCGTTTACTGGTCCTTGGCAACGTCTGCAATTGCCGATAACTTCCCGGCCGAAAAGGGAGAAATTCTGATTACCCCACTGGTTCATTCCAGTGTGCAGGTTGAGTACCTAGACACCATTGTGCAGATCGATCCCTGGGGAATTATCGGCTTAAGCAACGCTATGTCTGCTCAGTTGATTCTTGTCACAGACAGTCCCGGTCATCACCTGGATGCGGATGCTATCGAAAAACTCAGCCTAAGCAATACTAGTGTGGTTATTGCAACGAATGGTTTGTCACAAATCCCGGACGGAGTTGTGATGGCTAATGGTGACACTATTGTCTTGTCGGGCGTCACTATTGAAGCGATCGCTGCATATGACATTATTCCTGGCGCTCCCGAACACCCAAAAGGAGACGCTAATGGTTACGTTGTAACTCTTGGAGGGAAGCGGCTATTTTTTGCGGGAGTAACCGAGTGTGTTGACGAAGTTAAGGCGCTTGCAGGAATCGACGTGGCTTTCATGCCTCTGAATATACCCCGCGGTCGAATGACCCCTTCAGCGGCGGCCGAGTGTACAAAGATTCTTAACCCCGATGTCGTCTATACCTATCACTACGATCAGGGCTGGGCCCGGCAGCTGGATAATCCAGACTTTGTCAGCCCCGAATTGCCAGGAGGATTAACCGTTGCACAAAGCCTTGACCTTTTCGAAAAGGAACTCGAGGGAAGCGGTATCGAGTATCGCAGAAGTAATTGGTATCCACCTCAGCGATAGCTAAAAATCAGGAAGTAAAATCGCTACATAGGCCGAGAGCAAGCAGTAACATTCCTTCCTCGGCCAAACCAGGTCATAGTGAATTGTAAACAATCGCAACATTTATCCTTTATTAGCACTTAACTCAACGGGGCTGCCGTGGGGCGTATTGAGATAGGCTTTGCGCCAATTGGCTGTTCTTTCGTCAATTTCGTGGGGATCAGATAACCCTTTTAGCGTAACCAGCTTTTCGAGAGCATATAACCAGTGCTGGTAATAAGTATTTCCCAGATCAGGATCACCGGATGTCTGAGCCCGACCGATCGCCTGGCTCAGCTCACTAGTCCATTCTTTCCAAGCAAATAACCCCTGCTCATGTAAAGCTAGGACCAGACTGAAAGCCTGGGCTTCCCAGGGAGCGTTGAAGACGGGACCCTCCTTATCACCTGGCTGCTGTGGGAAAAGCTGCTTTGTCATTCGGCAGCCTCCAGATAAGGTTCCCAGAGGTCAATCAGCACTTCTGAATTGCTGGCCGGAATCCCCCATAAAGATTGGCCGGTGAAACACACGGTATAGAGATGTTCGCCCCCTTCTATCCCCTTAACATGTGTGTCAGGAAAAACGTGACAACCGGAGCATTTGAAGATCGTACCAGTTGAGCCCTGTACATAGGATGGAGCCCGAGTGTGTCCAGCAGTGTGGTTTTTTCGAACTCTGACGCTATCTCCAATAGAAAAGGCCTGCTCCTTAGCTGACTCCAACAAAGAGGAACCTCCTGATGTCAGGATTTTTTCTGCGTCCTGCGGTGATGGTACTCTGAGTTCGCCATGCAAGGTGGCAGACGGGCTGACGCTATTAGCTTTCAGTTCTTCCTCGCTAATCAGATCTTTCTCAATCAGTAACTTCGTTAACCCCGCCAACCAGTTTTGGTAATAGGAATGGCTGAGATAATCGATAGGGTGCTGACACTCTCGGGAATAACGGGATTCATCAATGTTCCATTTTCCCAACATTCCGGCCGCCATGGTCAATCCAAAGACCTTCCGTTCCCAATCCGTATGGAAAACCGGCTCTTCGTTCTCTGGCTCTGGTTTTATAAATCCCAGTCCGTGTTTGCCTCCAAGATCATGAGCTCCCTGCATCAGCTATCTCCATCTGGGACTTTGACCTGCTCGACACCTATCATTGAATTACGAGTTACAAGCTCCCCTAGTTGCTCTATAGTCCAGCCTTCCGTTTCTGGAGGCCTCATAGGCAGTACTAAGTACCTTATTTCAGAAGTAGAATCCCACACGCGTATCTTAACCCCCAAATCTAGCTTGGTTCCAAACTCGGTAAGGACAGAGCGAGGATTGCTTACTGCGCGGGATCGATAGGGAGCAGACTTGTACCACACAGGTGGTAGTCCGAGCACAGTCCAAGGATAGCAAGAGCAAAGCGTGCAGACGACCAAGTTGTGGACATCGATCGTGTTTTCCACCACTTGAAGGTGTTCGCCCTGGCGGCCCAGATACCCGAGTTTCGCCACCGCCTCAGTGGCGTTATCCATGAGTGCCTTCTTAAATTCCGGCTCGGCCCAGGCCTTGGCGATAACATGTGCACCATTTCGGGGACCGATTCGATGCTCATAGGTATCAATAATAGTATTAAGAGTGTCCGGAATGACCAGACCTTTATCTACCAACAAGCTCTCAAGAGCTTTTACTCGGAGTTCGATATCGGGGGGCGGCTCAGTGTGATCATGATCAGTTGTCATGTCAGATAGCGTAGCATTATTAAATTAGGGACGCAGTAGAAGAGGTTCAAGATAGTTTGTCCCATTGCTTGCAATAACCAAGTTACTAGAACTCTAGGCCAAAAGCTTGCCGGCAATGAACCATAAATGTCGACGCATGCGGAAAGGGTTAAGCCTATAATCTACTCGACTAGCGATTCAAGCAATCAAGTAAGGTTTCAGCGCTTCAAGGCGATACTCGATTTCCTCGATCTGTTTCGGCGAGAAGCTGTAATCTCCTCGACGTGAAGCCGTTGTTTTGAATACTCCACGCTTCTTCATTACATAAAGCCTTACACCCGGTATCAGATTATCCAGATTTTGGATCAGTAATAGTCGACTGTAGCAATCACGTAACTCCTCTTCCCTGCCCAATTGATTTAATTCCCACAGCTTTGCATAGACATCAGCATACATTGCTCCACCAGTCATTACTCCATCGGTACCAATCCTCATCTCGTAAAGCCAACCCCTACCCAAGGTAGCCCCAAACACACTTCTGATCGGATCCGGTTGGTATTTCTGAAGAGCTAACATGCGTTCATGCACCCTGCCATATTCTTCCTTGATATAACCACACTGGGGCATATCGCTGGCTAGCTTGACCAAGAAGTCTATAGTCAGCTCGATATCGGGCCCGCCACTGGTCTGTACAAAAATTGGCCGATCAGTAATCTCACATAAGGCTGCATAATAAGCGTAAATGTCATCCAAAGAATTAGCTGTAGTGGGCGGTATCGCGATCATGCCATCCGGATTCAGTGACTCGGCAATACGGGCATATTCCAGCATGCCGGCTGTGTCGTCTGCTTGAACACCTAGCACTAGTGCCATACCTGTTCCTCGATTACTTTCCGCCAGCACCTCGAAACCCCGAATACGTTCCTCTTTACTCAGATAGCGTTGCTCGCTCGAGTTTTGCGGCCAAACCACGCCTTGCACACCGCAGCGCCCACAAAAATCCACTTCCCTTGCCAGGTCTTGGTAATCCACCTCATCTGCGAGGGTGTAGGGAGTACTGAGGATCATTAATGCCCCCCGCATCTTGTTCTCGGCTGCCCCAAAGAGGTTTGAATAAGGAAGAGCTGCCGTGGTTACAAGTGCCGTCAAGCATTTTCTGCGGGTAAGATAAGGATTAAAGGACATGTCTTTTTACCTCTTTAGATGGAAACAACCTAGCCGCGAAACCGGTGACAAGAGTTTGGTTGATTCTTGTAAGAAAACCAGTTTTATCAATGGCACCAGTCGATTATCGTAGCCTTTTGCCCATAATAGGAACTAGACTCTTGGTCAGAGATTATGCCGATCCGCCCAAACTTTCAATATGTTAGGCCTTCTGCGTCTTTAAGCACTTTTTTAAGCAGGTAAATATTGGTTAGAATCGGATCCTCAGCGAATTACGGAGTGCCAGGCATGTCAAGGCGAAAAAGAACAACAACCACCCAAAAGCTGGCAACAATCTTCACGACAAGCAGCATTATTTTCCTGGCTGGATGCGAACCTCAGCAGGAAGCTACCCCATCCGACAATGAACCGGATATCGAAATAGCAGTCTTGCCGGAACCTATTTATGCATCGGCTGGCCTGGGAGCCCAGGGCGGTGAGTGGCAGGCCTACGGCGCCGATATAAGCAGCACTAAATACACTTCGTTGGCTCAGATAGATGCAACAAATGTAAATGAATTGGAAATTGTCTGGCGCAGACCCGCCGTTGACGGCTATTACCTGGAAATGAACCCAAACCAGCGTTACTCCACAACGTGGAATGCTGCTCCAGTAATCAAGAACAATGTAGCTTATATAACCAACGGGCTTGGTCTGGTAGAGGCCTATAATCCAGGTAATGGTGAAACAATCTGGGTGCAAGAACCAGCGGGCGGTTTAGAGGGTTTGCCCGGCGCTCCAACTCGTGGCGTCGCTTACTGGAGTGATGGCACCGATGAACGAATCCTAGTGCAGCGGGGTATCTATCTGTATGCGCTCAATGCCCAGACCGGAGAGCTATTTCCCGATTTCGGGGTGAACGGCCGTGTTGATTTACAGTTAATGCCCCCGGAATTCACTCGGTTCCGCTGGGGTGGCGCTCCAATGGTTGTGCGTGACACTGTGCTTATTGGGCAGTCCATGTCAGATACCTTCGACAACAAGGAAGCGTACCGAGGTGATGTACATGCTTTCGATGTACGCACTGGCGAAATTTTATGGACATACAATACGATCCCTCAGGAGGGGCAGTTCGGGACTGATACCTGGCAAGACCGGTCTTGGTCCTATACCGGGCATGCGCCAGTCTGGTCATTATTCAGTGCTGATGAGGAACTAGGCATGGTTTACATGCCCATTACGTCATCAACTAATGATATGTATGGTGGCCACCGTGTTGGCGACAACCTATTTAGTCAAAGTATCGTGGCAGTTGATGTAGAAACCGGTCAACGCATCTGGCATTTCCAAACAGTCCACCATGGCCTTTGGGATTACGACCCTCCCGCGGCACCGATCCTGATGGACATTACCGTGGACGGTCGGGAAATCAAGGCAGTTACCCAGCTAACTAAGCAAGCTTTCGCTTTCGTATTTGATCGAGAAACCGGCGAGCCCGTCTGGGATATTGAGGAACGGCAGGTGCCCCAATCGACCGTACCGGGCGAGGTGACTTCACCTACTCAACCATTCCCTACCAAACCGGCCGCGTTCGATAGACAGGGTGCAACAGTAGATAATTTGATCGATTTTACCCCGGAAATTTTTGCTGAAGCCCTGGAGATTTTCAATAACTATGTGACCGGCCCCATGTTCACTCCTCCATCGGTTAGAACTGAAAATGGGACGCAAGGGACTATCCAGCTGCCCGGTTCTCAGGGTGGAGCGGATGTTCAGGGAGCTGCCTTTGATCCAGAAACCGGCTACCTATATATACCCTCTATCACCTCGCCTTTTGTAGCCGATCTGTTGCCAGGTGACCCGGAGGTCACCAACCTAGCTTACACCAAGGGATCAAGGCGCTGGGTTGGCGGACCTCAAGGGTTGCCTCTGTTTAAGCCGCCCTATGGCCGAATCACAGCGATCAACATGAACACTGGTGACCACGTATGGATGGTTCCGAATGGAGATGGCCCCCGTGACAATCCGGCGATTGCGCACCTCAACCTTGGCCAATTGGGCGCTCCTGGCAGACCAACTCCTCTGCTGACTAAAACATTGTTATTTATCGGTGAGGGATTTACCAACCAACGCCCTGGGGGCAGAATTCCACGTGAAATGCCAGTGGAAATAGCTACCAACAGCGGAGGACCGATGTTCAGAGCCTATGACAAGACCGATGGCTCGATAGTATGGGAAGTTGAACTGGAGGCTGGGACAACCAGCCCACCTATCAGTTACCTCTATGAAGGTGAGCAGTATATAACAGTCGCCATAGGGGATAGAGAATACAGCCCGGAACTGGTTGCCTTTAAATTAAATTCCAACTAAAGGAGCGATAATAATGAACAAGTTCGCTAGCCTATTTGTCTTGCTTGGTTTCGTCACTTATTCGTTTGCACAAACTCCAGCACCCGCTATACCTCCTATTGCTACCGATGTCACCGCGGAAGAAATTACTAAGTTTATTGATGCGCTTCCCCGTGACCGTGTCAGCGATCGTCCCATCAAGAACGTTGAGGTTACCGGTAATTATCGTGTGGGCGTCTACGGAGTATTCCGTCCTAAGGAGTCTCCAGGAGGTTCTAATCTACACCAGGTCAATACCACCGAGATATATTACATAATCAGTGGCTATGCGACACTTGTTACGGGAGGTGTCATGACCGACGCGCTTCAGCAAAACGAGAACTGGGTGCGAGGGACAGCTATTGAAGATGGGGTAAGCCGTCGCGTGTTGCCTGGAGATGTCATCATTATCCCTGGTCACACTCCACATTGGTTCAGCGAATTGGAAACGGATTTAAGCTATCTGATTTTTAGACCGGATCCTGACAATCGAATACCCTTAACCGAATAACTCAGAATCCACTCCAATGTGGATATTTTGCTATGACATTGATAGCAATCAGCGCCAGTGGCGCGGCTATTGCCCAAACCCCAGCTCCTAAAGTACTTCCAGTTGGTACCGACATCGCGGCGAAACAAATCACCACATTCATTGATGCACTCTCGCACAACCGTGCGAGTGATCAGTTAATACAGACCAAAAGAATCACAGGTGGCTACCGTCTTATCGACTCTGACTTTTTGACTAGCAACAAACCTAGGAAGGCTAAACAGTGCGCCTTGGCCTTTTTCCAGGCTCTTATTCAGCAGGCTGCTTGACTGTACGCAGGTAGGGTTTAATCTTGTTGAAGCCGTCAGGAAACATTTTCTCAGCCTCTTCGTCGGATACCGTTGGTACGATAATCACGTCTTCGCCCCGCTGCCAGTTAACCGGTGTTGCTACCTTATGTTTAGCAGTGAGCTGCATTGAATCCAGTACCCGCAGAATCTCATCGAAGTTTCGTCCTGTTGTCATCGGGTAAGTCAACATCAGTTTGATGGTCTTATCCGGCCCGATGATAAATACCGAACGCACAGTAGCATTGTTAGCGGCGCTCCTTCCTTCGGAAGAGCCGGGCTCATCAGCGGGTAGCATGTTGTATAACTTGGCCACCTCTAGATGACTATCTCCAATCATGGGAAAGTTCACAGCATGCCCCTGGGTTTGTTCGATGTCCTTAGCCCATTCGTTGTGATTCTCAACTGCGTCAACGCTTAACCCTATTATTTTGCAATTTCTTTCAGCAAATTCCTCTTCCAATCCAGCCATGTAACCCAATTCAGTTGTACAGACAGGCGTAAAATCTTTGGGATGTGAAAATAAAACGCCCCATTTATCACTCAGCCATTCATGAAAATTGATTTCACCGTGCGTTGTCTGCGCGTCGAAATTTGGAGCTATATCATTTATTCGTAGTGACATGCTGTCCTCCGGTAAATGCATTTAATCAAAGAGTTTGTCCGTAGACATTCCGCCTAGAAGGATTTGCAAGTTTACGCTTTAGTAAGGAGACCATCAAATTTAGCCGGATATCGCATGGTCATGTCCTCAGCCACTCGCCAATTTCGACTCCAAGAAATATATATGTTGTTACAAGGGGTATTTCGCCGATCAGTAGAGCCATTACCATTTTCTTGAAAGACATTTTTGCAATTCCAGCCACATAACAGATTACATCTGTAGGAACGAGTGGAAAAAAAGACCAACCGGCAACTATGGCAAAAGCATATTTGCCCTGCATTTTTTCTTTTAGTGCGGCGATTTTTGCCGGGTATTTTTCCTCTAAAAATTCATCGTAATTACCAAAAGAAGGAAAACTGTATACAAGGAAAGCGCCTAACACAATTCCAGTAAAAGAAATTACAAACACTATCAGTGGCCACTGAGGGAAGGAAATAGCCCCGGCCAGTACAAACGGAGTACAGGGGATCATCAACAACGATCGCGTCAAAGAGAGGACGATATATACAATCAACGCCATCGTACCAAAATTGTTGAGAAGCTCGGAAATGGAATCCCGGCTCAGCCAGTCTGGAAATATCAGTAGCGACACCAACACAATGGCAACGAGGCATAACCAAACCTGGTTTAAGTTTTTGAGGAATACACTCAACATCTGTTTTTACATTCCAACAACAGCGTTTAGACTAGCTTAGTCTTATGAGCAAGCCTGTGAGCGTGTTTTTCCCAATTTCGGCCATCGAATTCAACGATTGTCATGTCTGACGGAAATTCAGCCAGGCAATTGACATTGACATCCACACCATCCGGATTCGAGCGGGGAATATAGAATGGCTTTACACCACAGGTCCTGCAGAAGTAATGCTTTGCGACTCCTGTGTTGAAGGTATAGGTCTGAAGGCTTGATTCACCCGACAGTAACGTGAAATCCCCCTTGGCCACAATGAGATGCAAATAACCGGCCATGCTACAAATCGAGCAGTTACAATTCTCTACTTCGATATGTTTAGGCGCTTCTACTTCGAACTGGACCACGCCACAGTGGCAACTTCCCTTATAAATCATTTCTTGTGGGTTTCTTATTAATTGATTGGCCACTCTATCACCAGCGCAGTTCTGTTCCAAGCGACCGGTTTTGAGATAAGATATCGAAATGCTTCAGCATCGCTTCATTGAATCCGCCAAGAAACAACCTGACAAGATGGCAATAATCGACCGCACGACTGGTCGCGATGTTACCTATGGACGCGCCCTGTTGGCTTCGTTAATCCTTGCACGCCGTTTTCAAAAATTAGAACGGGGCCGCATTGGAATTATGTTGCCTACCTCCTCCGGAGGAGCCTTGGCTATCGTAGGAGCCCTTATGGGGGGGATTACCCCGGTAATGATTAATTATTCCACTGGGGCAGCAAAGAATTGCCAGTATGCACAGCAACAATGTGATTTCAAGGTAATCATTACTGCACGTCCATTATTGGAAAGAGTCGGCTGTGACGAACTTCCCGACATGGTATTCCTCGAAGACATCATGGATGAATTGAGTAATTTTGAGAAAGCAGTTGCTTTTGTTAAATCCAAACTTACTCCTACATTGCTAATACAGCTTTCCGGAAAAAAAGACTTAGATAGCGAGGCAGTTATTCTCTTTACCAGTGGCAGCGAAAAAGATCCCAAAGCAGTACAACTGACTCATAAGAATATTCTATCCAATATAGATTCTTTTTCGGAGATGATGGATCTCTATAACATGGACAATCTTTTAGCGGTTCTCCCCTACTTCCACGTTTTTGGACTAACAATCAATCTATGGACTCCTTTGTGTCTTGGAATGACTTCGATCACTTACGCTAACCCGTTGGAATTCAAAACCATAGTCAAGATCATTAAAGAGGACGAACCACAAATGTTGGTCGGCACCCCCTTGTTTCTCGAGGGTTATGTTAAACAATCAGAACCAGGTGATTTCGCAAGCATACAACTGACCGCATCAGGCGCCGACAAATGCTCCGAGCGGCTGCGCGTCCTTTACCGCGAGAAACACAATCTAGAAATCTTAGAAGGTTACGGAACGACAGAGACGTCGCCAGTGATTTCAGTAAATCCGCGCGATGCAAATAAGCCAGGTAGTATCGGCGTTCCTATACCTGGAGTCGAGGTCAAGATCGAAAACTACGAAACTGGTGAAGAATGTAAACTCGGAGAGATCGGCAAGATTATAGTCAAAGGCGATGGTGTGATGAGGGGTTATCTAAATGATTTGGAAGAAACTCACTTGCGTATCAGTTCCGGCTGGTACGACACTGGAGACTTGGGCATTCTCGATGAGGATGGGTATCTCTGGCACAAGGGTCGTTTGAAACGGTTTGTGAAGATCGGGGGCGAGATGATCTCTCTGGTCATGGTAGAAGAAGCCCTGAACGCGGCGACATCTGAAGAGATTGAGTGCTGCGCTATTGAATTGCCCGATGCCAAACGTGGTTCGCGCATTGTTGCCGCCACTACACAATCTGTAGACCCTAAAGATATAAACAAACGGCTGTCGGACGAACTACCGAATATAGCCCTCCCAAAGAAATACATTACTATCCCAGAATTCCCGCTCATGGGTAGTGGCAAAACCGATTTCCGCACATTGACTGATATGGTAAGGGACTTAGAGGAAAAGGTTTGAATTCCTGCTTACAAATAGTAAGCAATATTTAAGCTAAGTTAGCTAGCGTTGATTAAGTATAGAGATGGCAGGCAACCTGACGGTCCACATCCTTAAGAACAATCAACTCGGGGGTGACTTTGTGGCAGTGATCCATCGCTTTCGGACAGCGGCTGGAGAAACGACACCCTGGAGACACATTCACAGGTGAAGGTATTTCTCCCTGTATAGTCGTAGATGGACGATTCCTCTCCAGTTTAGGATCCGCCTCCGGGTTAGAGCCGATAAGCACCTCTGTATAGGGGTGTTTAGGGCTGAAGTATACTTCGTCGGCTTTACCTACTTCCATTAGCGATCCAAGATACATTACCGCCATGCGATCACTAACGTAACGTACCATGGATAGGTCGTGAGCGATAAACAAGAGAGTTAGCCCCATTCTTTCCTTTAACTCTCCGAGCAGGTTTATCACCTGTGCTTGAACCGACACGTCCAAGGCGGAAATGGGCTCATCGCAAACCACGAACTCCGGTTCCAATATGAGCGCGCGAGCAATGCCGATGCGCTGACGTTGTCCGCCAGAAAACTCGTGAGGATAGCGAGACATGTGATCTGCTTTTAACCCTACCTGCTCGAGCCATTCTGCTACTTTTTCCTTCAGCGAGCCCGCACTTAAATTTGTGTGCAGTTTCAACCCTTCACTAATTATCTCCCCTATCGTCATCCTTGGATTTAAGGAGGAGTAAGGATCCTGGAAGATCATTTGCATTTTAGTCGCAAGCCGCTGGAAATCAGCTGGATGATATTTTTGAGGCAGGATTTCACCCCTGAACGTAACGACACCTGACGATTTCGCATGCAATCCCACCAACGTCTTACCAAATGTTGTCTTGCCAGAACCACTCTCTCCAACCAAGCCAACTATCTCTCTCTCGCCAACTGATAAACTGACATTTTCCACGGCATGAACTCGCTGATTACGACCAAGATCGAAATAGCGGGTTAGGTCAACAGCTTCAACTAGTTCAGTCATCAACCATGGTCCCTGAAATACAAATCTTCAGGCCGGCAGGTAGAGTCTTCATGATGCAGCCAGCAACAACTAGAATGACGCTCTCCCACAATAAAACTATCAGGATGCCCCTTTTCACAAATTTGCATGGCATATGGGCAACGGGCACAGTAGCCACAACCTCTTGGGGCAGAAAACAGATCCGGCGGACTGCCTTCAATCGGTTTCAACTCGTGTTGCTTACTCGGATCGTTGGTGGGCATCGCTTCCTTCAACCCCAAGGTATAGGGATGGGCGGACTTATAGAAAATGTCGTTTACTGTCCCATGCTCTACGATTTTGCCTGCATACATTACAGCGACCTCATCAGCCATGCGTGCCACTACTCCTAAATCATGTGTGATGAGAATAATTGCCATGCCAGTTTCCCGTTGCATATCATGCATCAGATCAAGAATTTGGGCCTGAATCGTGACATCAAGAGCTGTAGTAGGTTCATCCGCAATAAGGACCGAAGGCCGGCAAGAAATGGCCATAGCGATCATAGCGCGTTGTAACATCCCCCCTGAAAACTCGAAAGGATATTGCTTGGCACGCTTTTCTGCCTCGGGGATTTTGCTCAGTTCTAAAAGCCGGATGGCCTCATCGAATGCCCGTCGATAGCTGTACCCTTTATGCACCTGCAATGGTTCGGCGATCTGGTCACCGATAGTCATTGTAGGGTTAAGTGAAGTCATGGGATCCTGGAAGATCATACCTACCTCGGCCCCACGTATCTGCTTACCGTCGATCGTATTGCGTCCTAGGACTTCCCTGCCGCGCAATCGAGCAGTCCCGGATGTAATGCGTCCTGGCGGCATGGGGATCAGTCCCATCATGCTTTGCACTGTAACTGATTTACCACAACCTGATTCACCCACAATGGCCAATGTTTTCCCCTGCTCAACTTTGAAGCCAACACCACGTACTGCTTTGACTACACCCCCATACGTGTCAAACTCAACCGCCAGATCTTTCACTTCCAAAAGAGCCGGTGATGTCTCGATAGCTATTGCGGCGTCACTCATTCTGTATTCCTCATCTTTGCATCCAGAGCATCTCTCAAGCCATCGCCAAGCAGGTTTAGCGCCAGTACAGTGATGCTAATAAACAATGAAGGGAAAATAAGTTCATGGGGCGTAGTTAACATCGTTTTGATGCCCTCATTGGACATCGAGCCCCAAGATGGAGTGGGAGGCGCCACACCCATCCCAATAAATGAAAGAAATGCTTCGATAAATATCGCATTGGGAATAGCAAATGTGATGGTAACCAATACCACTCCCAATGTGTTCGGAATCATATGTCGGAGAATTAAATAGTTAGTCTTAGCACCCAAGAGCTGGGAGGCACTAATATACCCTTGCTCCCTAATTTGAAGTATCTGACCGCGAACCAATCGTGCCGTAGCCGGCCACATCAATACCACCAAAGCAACCAACATAGGAAACACACCGCTTTCCCCAGGACCAACACCAAAAGCGATCTTGAACAAGATCATGAAAAGCAGGAATGGTAGCGCCACCACGAAGTCGGCAAACCGCATCATAAGTTGATCAGTTCTGCCTCCAATAAAGCCAGCCATACTCCCAAATACCACTCCGAACAAAATAAATAGAAAAGGCGCACCAACGCCAATAAACAGGGAAACTCTAGCTCCGGCCATCAAGCGCGCTAACATGTCGCGCCCAAGATAATCTGTGCCCAAGGGGTGCCAAGCCAGGTTTATCTGATCCCCCACTTTGACATCCGCGGACTCTTCCACCAATCCGCGCTCTAAGGCTTCACGCAGCGTAGTGACTCGCAGCACCTCTACTTCTATCATCTGGTAACCTTGGAGTAGTTCTCCTCGAACTCCAAGAGGCACAACAGAGTAATAGTAACGACCAGGCCTTAGGTCGAGCCGATCCTCAAAGAATAGAGTGTCATTATCAAAAAATTCCGCCAGTGGAATGCCGTAGGCAAGTTCAGGTCCAACCGGAAAAATATTACGGTAAACCCGATGCCCATTAGCACCTGGCAAGGCGTTCCATTGCAGACGAACGGCCTGAGTGGTTGCGGGTTCGCCTAGGCGCAAACCCTCGTCGATGACAAATCGATCACCGGTCCAAGGTTGATAATCGTCAACTATTAATGCTGCTCGACTGGTTCCCGGTGGCTTACTGACCTGATCGAGATCCTGGAGTGCTGGATCGAAGCACCATATTCCTGTGCAGATTGTAGGCCCGAATAAGGTGAAGAAGGCCAGAGCCATAACTATATAAAGAGATGCCAGAGCTCGCTTGTTTGCCTTTAGCCGAATCCACGCATCCTGCCAGTAAGACAGGGACGGTCTGGGAATCGCTTGAACTTCCCGATACCCACGAAGTGGGGTAAAATCGATGGAAGAAATATCAGTCATTTTTCCAATTTTACTCGTGGATCAATGAAGCCATAGAGTAGGTCTACGAGTATCACCATAAAGACAAGAAATGCCCCGTAGAATACGGTAGTGCCCATGATCACGGTGTAATCCAGTTGTTGCACCGCCTGTACAAAGTAGCGCCCCAGCCCAGGGATGGCAAACACCAGCTCGACGACAAAGCCGCCGGTAGTGATAGCGGCAATGGAAGGCCCCAAAACGGTGATAACGGGAAGGATGGCGTTACGAAGCTGATGTTTGGTGAATATTCGTGCCGGCGGTACACCCTTGGCCTTGGCCGTCCTGACGAAGTCGGAATTGACAACCTCCAACATAGACGATCGCATCAGCCGCGTGAGGTAGGCCATCGTTCCCAATCCCAATACCAAGGCTGGCACCAACATATGTAAGATAGTACCCCATCCTGCTACCGGCAAAATTGTCGCACCGACGGCACTATTGAGAGTTACCAAGGTCAACTGGCTAAGGGCAGCTATCACAAAGCTGGGTACCGAAATACCCAGTATCACCAATAACATTATGATGTAGTCAGGTAACCGATTACGATAGATCGCGGTTAAGGCACCGAATAAGATTCCACCGGCGGCTGCGAATACAACAGCCAGGACTCCTAGAATTGCGGATATTGGAAAATGTTCGCGGATGATGTCATTGACCTCGCGATTTTCCTGGGTAAAAGAAATGCCGAAATCACCTTGCACCAGATTGCCCAAATAAATCAAATATTGAGTGCCAATGGGTTGGTCGAGGCCGTACTTGGCTTCCAGATTTATACGAATAGCTTCGCTAACGGCGCGATCATTTAAAAGCGGGTCGCCCGGCACATTGTGCATGGCGAAAAATGTGGCAGTGGCGATGAACCAGACGGTCACAATACCTTGGAGCAATCGCTTTAATACATAAATCCACATAGAGAATTAGATGGTTGCCACTGTGCTTGGATTATTTTGGTTCTAATCTTCAGTTGTGTCGATGAAGGCGTAGCTGTAATCGACATCAGGGCCAACAGAACGACGCTTGAATCCCTTTAACCGGGGATCTACAACGAAAGATATACCACGCTCATACATGGGAATTATCACTACATCTTCGTGGATGAGTTGCTGAATATCACCGAAGGCATCCATACGCTTCTCAGGGTCAAGCTCTGACCGTCCAATACTGACTAGGCGGTCCATCTCCTCACTTCGATAATGACCGCGGTTATTTAGATTCCAAGAAGCGAACAGATCACCAAACGTGAGCGCATCAAAATAATCTGGTCCCCAACCAGCCATAACGATATCGAACTCGCCAGAAGTCATCTTGGCGAGACGCTGTTTAAAAATCTGAGCATCAATACGCAACTCTAGTCCGAGATTCTGTTTATAGAGCTCCTGGTAATACTCACCTGCGAGTAAAGAAAGGGGAGAATCCCCGCTTAACAATATAATTGGTGGAAACTCTTCCAGCCCTAGTTCTTGACGCGCCAGCTCTAGATGCTCACGGGCTCTCTCTACATCTATTTTATGTTCTGGTGCTGGATATTCTTTTCGAAACGCCTCCTTGATACCCTGTATCCATACCGGAAAAAGGCTCTGCGCAGGCAAATAGCTCGCCTCCTTCAATACCTTGTAGACCAGCTCCGAAGGATCCTGGGCCAATTGCAACGCTCTTCGGAAGTTCCAATTGCCAGTTATGCGGTTTTCTCGATGATTAAATTCAAGGAAGAATAACGAGCCATCCATGAAACGGTCGATCTGCCAGCGTTGTTCCATCGCCGTGGGTAACATAGGTGCAATCAAGCTGGTTTCGACAATCTGTCCGTCCTTGAAGAGATTCAGTTTTGCATTCACGTCATGGGTTATATATGCAGTTACAATTTCATCTAGAAATCCTTTCTGGTCATTCCAATAGTACGGATTCTTTTTCCATAACATAGAAGAACCATGTATCCATTCTGTTACTACATAGGGTCCGTTAGAAAGCAACATGTCCGCATCGGCGCCATAGCGACCATTCGTGCTCTCAAAGAAATCTTCACGTAGGGGGTAGTACGTATTGAATGCAACCAACTTATCAAAATAAGGGGTCGACCTTTCGAACTCGACTTCTAGCACACGATCAGACAATGCACGAACACCTATCATCTCTTTGGGCAAGTCGCCACGATTCACTAATTCAGCATTTTTTATCGGGTAAAGAATAAAGGAATATTCGGAGGCGGTTGCAGGGTCCAGTACACGTCTCCAGGCAAACTCGAAGTCATATGCTGTAACTGGTTGCCCATCGCTCCACTTGGCGCCTTCCCGAATCCAGAAAGTTGCTCCGTCATCTCTTATCTCCCAACGTTCAGCGACACCAGGAGTAAGTTGGTCATTGTCATCATAGGCAATGAGACCTTCCATTGCATGAGCGAGCACAATAAAACTCACAGCATCAGTGCTACGTGTGGAATCTAGTTGTGGCGGCTCTTCCGTTAATACGATAGTAATGCTGTTGCGTTCTATATTGATAGCACCGCCACTCACACTGCCCCCTGAACTCCCCGCGGCAACCGACAGCACATAGATAAGAACCGACAGTCCGAACAGGGCATAGAGAGCGTAAAGGCCGAGTTGTTTTCCTGCAGAGGTAGCAAAATTGCTGTCAGTATCCATGGTGGTGCCGGCTTCTGTACTGCTAGCGTCTTGCATAACGTCCTCCTTTAGTCGGGCTGAGAATACCCTAGCACCAATGGCGCGACAAGTAAGGAAACTGCCTATCTCACCCCGATAAGTAAGCTGCAAAACCCTGATAAAATGGAATTAAGCTGGTTCACAGACAGAATCAATCCCTCAGATCCAATAAGAACGTGACTAATAAGCTAAGCGAACATAGTTGTTGCAGCAATGTACAGCGAGGCAATCAGCATGAACACCGTGGGCAGGAAGGTAAGGATAAACCCTACAGCGCGAGACTCAGGATTGGCAACATAGCCGCGCAGATAGAGCAATCTGCCTAAGAGATACACAACGCCGGCGCCTGCGGCAATTACCGGATTTCCGACATAAGCATACAAAAAGATAGCAGGCAGAAAAACTACCAATTGCTCTAGCGTATTCTGGTGAACCCGCCAATATCGTTCAAAAATAGGATCACCACTGCAGGCAGGTGCAGGTACGTTATATTTTCCTCTTGCTCGCCCGACCAGCATTCCAAATACGATGTACTGTACCAACGCGAGAATTACTACAACAATTACAAAACCCATAATTTTCCCCTGTTAATTACCCAAATTTAGATTCGAATGGTTACTATCGTTCTTTCACCGCTGAAGATTCTATTATTTGTTAAAGGTATGTAGTAGTAGTTTTTTGCAATGCCACTTCGCGTATAATCTTGAGTTCGTCTGCCCAACACCCAATTAATCGGGTCACCTTAGTTAGTAAGCGGATAAAGCGATGGCCAATAAGAAAACCGACAGTTTTAATTTCGAACAAGCTCTGGAAAACCTCGAAGAGTTGGTAACAGCAATGGAAGAGGGAGAGCTCAGTCTGGAGGAATCATTACAAGCATTTGAAAAGGGCATAAAACTCACACGCGAATGCCAATCTGCGCTTAAAAAAGCTGAGCAAAAAGTTCAGGTTCTCATTAATGAGGACGGTGATACAAAAGAATTTGAATTTAAAGAAGATAACGACTAGCCCCCACCAGTGATTTCGCCTACCTCTCATCTTCTGGAGGATTTTATGCTCCAGTGCCAACAAAAAGTGAATAAGTCGTTGAATATTCACCTTAATCGAGATATGCCTAGCCAAATACTGCGTGATGCTATGGCTTACGCCTGCATAGGCAACGGCAAGCGAATCCGTCCTGCCCTAGTTTACGGAAGTACTCTGGCTGTCGGCGGAGAACTCGATCTGGCAGATAATGCGGCCTGTGCTGTGGAGCTAATTCACAGTTATTCCCTAGTACACGATGACTTACCCGTTATGGATGACGACGACCTAAGGAGGGGTAAACCGAGCCTGCATAAAGCATTCGATGAAGCAACTGCGATTCTAGTTGGCGATGCTTTGCAGTCACAATCTTTTCAATTACTCGCTGAGCCCCTAGCAGCGCTTAATGAGGGAATCCAGCTGCGAATGATTCAGATTCTCGCAGAAGCAGCTGGCGCCAATGGCATGGTGGGTGGTCAAGCCCTGGACTTTCAGGTTACAGGCCAAACCCTAGATTTAGCCAAATTAGAAACCATGCACAAGTCGAAAACTGGAGCCATAATCAGGGCCTGTGTAAAACTCGGGGCGTTGTGCAAATCCTCGGTAAGTGCCGAACAACTATCAGCATTGGATAAATACGGCGAATGCATAGGCTTGGCCTTCCAGGTGCAAGACGACATCCTAGATGTAACAGCCAAAACAAAGACACTAGGCAAACCCCAAGGATCCGATGAGCAACTTAAGAAGCCCACTTACGTTTCCTTACTCGGTTTGAACGGAGCCCACATCAGGGCAAACGACCTTAAAGACCAAGCCCTAGAGTCTTTAACAAAATTTCCCGAAAACGCTAACCTGTTACGGAAATTAGCTACATATATCGTCGATAGGGAGCACTGAACACGCTTTACTGAATTTTAAGCAAAGGAAAACCTTGAAAACTGGCATCTGGAGAGTTGAAATAAGGAAATGCTAGAAGAAATACCTATCACACGACCTGATACACCCCTACTGGATCAGATAAACAACCCAACTGATCTCAGGTCTATGGAAATTAGCCAACTTGCGCAACTGGCAGATGAATTGAGGCTTTTCCTCTTGTATTCGGTGGGTCAGACTGGCGGCCATTTTGGCGCAGGTCTAGGTGTAGTTGAACTTACTATTGCCTTGCATTACGTTTTCGACACTCCTAGAGATCGATTAGTATGGGATGTTGGACACCAGGCCTATCCCCATAAGATATTGACCGGTCGCCGAGATCAGATGCTTACAATTCGGCAATCAAATGGACTGACCCCCTTCCCGAGCAGGGAAGAAAGTGACTACGACACCTTTGGCGTGGGACATTCGAGCACCTCAATAAGTGCTGCCTTGGGTATGATGGTGGCAGATCGCTTGCTCAAAGAACAACACCACAATATTGCCGTCATCGGTGACGGAGCCATGACTGCCGGTATGGCATTCGAAGCCCTTAACCACGCCGGTCATCTCGATGAGAATATCCTGGTGATATTAAACGATAACAACATGTCAATCTCGAATAACGTTGGCGGGCTTTCCAGCTATTTCGCGCGCATGTGGGCGAGCAAACCTTATAATTTTATTCGCACTGGATCAAAACGAATGCTTTCCAAGATTCCTCCCGCTCTTAAGGCTGTTCACCGGGCGGAAGAATACATGAAGGGGATGGTTTCGCCTGGCACTCTTTTTGAAGAAATTGGCTTTAATTACATTGGTTTGGTCGACGGGCACAACACAGCAAGCTTAGTTGAAATTCTTAGCAATATAAAATCGCTACGAGGTCCGCAACTGCTGCATCTTGTAACTCAAAAGGGCAAAGGTTATTCCAAATCCGAGAACGATCCCTTCGGTATGCATGCCATGAGCAAGATCCACCCAAAGGTGAACAAAGAAAAATCAGAACCCAAACCGGCCGTTCCTCTGGAACAAGCAGACGATAACGAGGTAGTGGATAAATCATCG
>Ga0209445_1000395_pt1 | contig 24538 bp, 20 predicted proteins | sample MarorgKNORR_S2LV_4_FD_188223 | JGI IMG/M metagenome (GOLD analysis project Ga0209445, IMG submission 188223) | Marine microbial communities from the Southern Atlantic Ocean, analyzing organic carbon cycling - NADW_A/KNORR_S2/LV (SPAdes) (version 2) | ecosystem: Environmental > Aquatic > Marine >... | reverse complement strand
GCCGCAAAGCCAGCTCCAGCGACCGACGCCTTCGAAGCCAATTTAACGGAGACCGCGGGCTGCCATTCACAGCAACCGAAGAGTTGCAGGGGCGTAGCTGATTATTCGGTTGCAGTTTGAAGTTTTCCCAAGGGTTTTGGGCATCGGCAAAACACAATCAGACCGGTTCGGGGGCATTGCCCGGCTTTATGGGGAGGCGGGGTTGCGGGCGCTTGGCCAGGCGCATGTCTGCGTCGTCGGCGTGGGCGGCGTGGGGTCGTGGACGGTCGAGGCGCTGGCACGTTCGGGTGTCGGGGGGGTGACGCTGGTGGATCTGGACGAGGTCTGCGTGACGAATGTGAACCGGCAGTTGCCGGCGCTCGACGGTGGCTTCGGCAAATTCAAGGTGGAGGAGTTGGCCAAGCGCGTCGCGGCGATCAATCCCGACTGTCGGGTGAGGGCGCGCGCGGAGTTTTTCAACGACAAAACAAGCGGCGCAATCTTGGCGGACGGCTTTGATTATGTCGTGGACGCGATCGACAATGTCAGCAACAAGGCACGACTCATCGCCGACTGTCGGGAGCGGGGCATCCCGGTGATCACCAGCGGCGCGGCGGGCGGACGGCGCGATGGCACGCGAGCGGCGGTGGCCGACTTGGCCAAGTCCACCAACGATCCGCTGCTCTCCAAGGTGCGTGCGCAGTTGCGCCGGGATCATGGTTTTCCAAGGGAGGGTAAGAGGATGGGTGTGCCGTGTGTTTTCTCGCCGGAGCCGCCGGTTTATCCGAAGACGGATGGCACGGTGTGCGCCAGTCGCAGGGAAGCGGGGGAGTCGTCATCGTCGCTCAAGCTCAATTGCGAGCGGGGCTTCGGCGCGACGACATTCGTGACCGGGGCGTTCGGTTTTGCTGCGGCGGGAGAGGTGGTTCGGCGCTTGGCCGGCGAGTGTTCGGCGTGATTTTTACGGCGTGAGCCGGGCTTGTTTTTGGCTTGGGCGGTGCTACCGTCGTGGCGATGAGTCGGGACGCTGTATCGGTTGAAGTGCGAGGGATTCTCCCCGCGAACAGTGGCTGCGCTGTCTTCATCGGGAACGAGGAAAAGGTGTTCGTCATTCAGGTGGAGCACAACATGGGCGCCGTGATCGGCATGTTCCTGAACGACACCCCGAAGGAGCGGCCGCTGACCCACGACCTGATCGGGCACTTGCTGGACGGGTTCGGCATCAAGCTGCTGCGGGTCGTCATCACGGAGTTGAAAAACTCGACTTACTTCGCCCGCCTGATTCTCGAGCAGGAAAACGAACTTGGCCGCAAGCTCGTGGAGGTCGATGCCCGGCCAAGCGATTGCCTGGCGTTGGCCTCCCACTACAAGTCGCCGGTGTACGTGGCGGCGGATTTGTTCGACGAGGTGGAGGACATGACCGAGGTGCTCACGCAGATTCAGGACTCCGCCGGCGACGAGGAGCAGGGTTGATTTTTATCGGCATGCCCGCCCCCAAACCCCAGCTTCCCGCCGAGCCGCTCTGCCTCATTTTCGGCGACGAGGATTTTCTTGTGCGCGAGCGCGCCAGTCAGGTTTTCGAGGGGTGGTGCGCCGCCGCCGGAGGGGAAGACCACGAGATTGTCGACGGCACGGTGCGCAACGCCGCCGGGGCGCTGGAGGCGTTGGCCAAGCTCAACGAGGCGGTGCAGACGCTGCCGTTTTTCGGCGGAGCCAAGGTGGTGTGGCTGCGCGCGGCCAACTTTCTCGGCGACGAGCGCACGGCCTCAAGCCGCGAGGTAACCGATCGGCTGAACGGCTTGGCCAAGGACTGGGAGACGTTTGACTGGCAGGGGGTACAAGTGCTGATCAGCTCCGGCAAGGTCGACAAGCGCAAGGCGTTTTTCAAGTCGGCCAAGAAGATCGCCGCCGTCGAGGATCTGTCCGTTGCCGACAAGGAACGCGGCAGCAAGGCGGCGTTGGTCGTGGGGCAGCGCCTGGCCGAGCTGGGCAAAAAAATCACCTCGCATGTTGCCGACGAGTTGGTCCTGCTGGCCGGCTCAAACCTGCAACAAATGCACACCGAGGCCGACAAACTCGCGGCATACGTGGGCGGGCGCGACGAGGTCACGCGGCAGGATGTGCACGAGATCGCCACCCGCACCAAGCAGGCGCAGGCGTTCGCGCTGGCCGACGCGCTGGGCGAGCGGAATTTGCCCAAGCTCCTGCGTGTGCTCGACGAGGAATTGTGGGTCGTGAAACTCGACGCCAAAAAATCGCCGATCGCACTGCTCTACGGCTTGATCTCGAAGGTGCGAACGATGATTTTCCTCAAGGAAATGTTGCGGCTGAAATGGATTCGCGCCGGTGGTGGCTATCCGCAATTCAAGTCACAACTCGAGGCCATCCCGGACGAACGGCTGCCGGACGACCGAAAATTCAACCCCAAGGCGATGCACCCGTACATGCTCTTCAATGCGCTTGGCCACGCGCGGCGCTACTCGGAGGAGGAACTGACCCGCGCGATGGCCATCCTGCTGGCCTGCAACAGGCAGTTGGTCTCGTCGAGCACCGACGACACACTGCTGCTGCAACAGGCGCTCGTGCAAATCGTCAGCAAGGCGGCGTGACCCGCCGCTTCGCGGAGGGTCGGTTGTGAGGTTCTCGGTGCTCGGTTCTTAGTCGCTTGGCCAAGCGGGGTTTTGAATGTTCATCGGGCGGGTTGTTCTTTAGGCTCTGCCGCGCATGAATCAAGTGGCTCTTATCACGGGTGCGTCTCGCGGGATTGGCCGCGGCATCGCGCTTGAGTTGGCTGCGGAGGGGTTCGACGTGGTGATCAACTACGCCGGAAACCAAGCCGCCGCCGCTGAGACGGCCAAGCTCTGCACCGAGCGGGCTGCCACCGCCGGTCACACAATCCGCGCCGAGGTGTGCCAGGCTGACGTTGGCCAAGCGCCGGATCGCGAGCGGTTGACCGGGTTCACCCGCGAGTCGCTTGGCCGGCTCGATCTGCTCGTGAACAACGCCGGCATCACCTCGATCGGCCGCGCCGACTTGCTCGACGCCACCGAGGAAAACTGGGATGCCCTCATGGCTGTCAATTTGAAGGGGCCGTTTTTTCTCAGCCAACTCGCCGCCCGCTGGATGGTCGAGCAGACCGAAGCCGATGCCGAGCGCCGCCCGAAAATCATCAACATCTCTTCCGTCAGCGCTCACGCCGTCTCGACTAATCGCGGCGACTACTGCGTGGCCAAGGCCGGCCTTGGGATGGTGACCAAGCTCTTCGCCGCGCGCCTGGCCGATCACGGCATCAACGTTTACGAGGTTTGCCCCGGCGTGATCGCCTCCGACATGACCGCGCCGGTGCGGGAGAAATACGACAAGCTCATCGCCGACGGGCTGACGCCGATCCGCCGCTGGGGCGAGCCAAGCGATGTCGGCAAGGCGGTCGTGGCGTTGGCGCACGATTATTTTCCGTTCACCACCGGCGAGGTGTTCAACGTGGACGGCGGCTTCAACGTCCGGAAACTTTAAGGCATGGCCATCAAGATTGACCGCAAACTGACGCCACAAAAGCTCGTTCCCAAGCTCGAACGGTTTTTCGATCTATCGGGGCAGAAGATTTTGTCCATCGAGAAAAACAGGCGTGCGGCCAAGGGCACGCCGGTGTTCACCGTGAATGGCCAATACACCACGCGCGGCTGGACCGAGTGGACGCAGGGCTTTCAGTTCGGCTCGGCCGTGCTGCAGTACGACGCCACCGGCGACGAGCGGTTTTTGAAGATCGGCCACAAAGGCACGGTGAAGCACATGGCCTCGCACGTGTCGCACACCGGCGTGCACGATCACGGCTTCAACAACATCTCGACCTACGGCAACCTTCGGCGGCTCATGCGCGAGGGGAAGATCGCCCACGGCCCGCGCGAGATGGAGTTTTACGAACTCGCGCTCAAGGTCTCCGGCGCAGTGCAGGCCGCGCGCTGGACGGACATTCCGGGCGGCGGCTACATTTACTCGTTCAACGGCCCGCACTCGCTGTTCATCGACACGATCCGCTCGCTGCGCTCGCTCGCCGTGGCGCATCAGCTTGGCCACGCGTTGATGGGAGAGAGGGATCGAAAAATTTCGCTGCTCGAGCGTCTCGTGCGGCACGCCGAGGCGACGGCGGCGCACGGCGTTTATTACGGCGAAGGCCGCGACGCTTACGACGTGCGCGGCCGCACGGCGCACGAGAGCATTTTCAACCTGAACGACGGCACCTACCGCTGCCCGAACTCGCAGCAGGGCTACTCACCGTTCAGCACGTGGACGCGAGGTCTGGCCTGGGCGGTCTGTGGGTATGCCGAGCAGCTCGAGTTTTTCCGCACGCTCAAGGATGCCGCTCTCAAGCCGCTCGGCGGTCGGCGCAAATTGAACGCCATGCTGTTGAAGGCTGCCACCGCCACCGCCGATTTTTATCTCGAGAACAGTTGCACCGACGGCGTTCCAGCCTGGGACACCGGCGCGCCGCAACTGCATCGCTTGGGCAACTACTTGGCCAAGCGCTCAAACCCGCGCAACGATTTCGAGCCGGTCGATTCCTCCGCGGCGGCGATCGCGGCGCAGGGACTGATCCGCTTGGGTAACTACCTGATCAACAGTGGCAAAAAAGCCGGTGGCACGCGCTATCGTCAGGCCGGCTTGACCATCGCCAATACCCTGTTGGAGACGCCGTACCTCTCCACGAGTGCCAGGCATCAGGGCTTGGTTTTGCACTCGATTTATCATCGCCCCAACGGCTGGGACCATATCCCGCGCGGCAGCAAAATCCCCTGCGGCGAAAGCTCGATGTGGGGCGACTACCACGCGCGCGAGTTGGCGCTGATGCTCCTTCGCGAAGCGCGCGGTGAGTGTTACCCGACCTTTTTCGACTACTGATTCACCGTGGCTGAGCCGTTCAAACTCAAGCGCATCCCGACGCTGAAAACCCCGGGAGCCTTCCGTGAACACGTCGCGTCGCTTGGCCTTGATTTGCCGTGCGACGACGCGATCCTGCCGCGCGCCGAGTCGCCCTTGTCCAAGCCGCTCGACCGAATCACGCTTGGCGGCAAAACACCCAGCAACCGCATCGCGATTCACCCGATGGAGGGCTGGGACGGCACGACAAGCGGTGGCGTGACTGACGAGATGACGCGCCGTTGGCAACGCTTCGGCGAGAGCGGGGCCAAGCTGATCCTCGGCGGCGAGGCGATGGCGGTGCGCCCCGATGGTCGCGCCAACCCGAACCAACTCATCCTCAACGAGGAAAACCAAGCCGACATCGCGAGTCTCCGCGACACGCTTGTCGCGGCGCACGCCGGGCGATACGGCTCGACCGATGACTTGGCGATTGGTTTTCAGCTCACGCACTCGGGACGCTTCTGCCGGCCCAACGAGAAAACCAGGTTCGAGCCGCGAGTCGCGTATCAGCACCCGATCCTCGACGCGAAATTCAACGTAACCAGCGACGATCAAATTTGGACCGACGACGAAATCGGCGAACTCATCGGCAGCTACGTCCGCGCCGCGCGACTCGCCGCCGGAGCGGGGGCAGACTTCGTCGACCTCAAGCATTGTCACGGCTATTTGCTGCACGAATTTCTCAGCGCCCACACTCGCCCCGGCAGGTACGGCGGCTCGTTCGAAAACCGCACGCGCATCGTGCGTGAGATCATCGGGGGTATTCGCGCGGACGGAAACAACATCGACGTGATCGTTCGCGTGAGCGCGTTCGACTTCGTGCCGTTCCGCCCCGGCCCGGCCCGGTCGCAGTCGGGCAAACTCGGCCCCGGCATCCCGGAGGATTTCTCCCATTGCCTACCGTACCACTACGGATTCGGGCTGAATCCCGATAATCCGCTCGAGGTTGATCTCACCGAGCCGCAGCAGTTTGTGAAGTTGTGCGGCGAGTTGGGCGTCAAGCTCGTGAGCCTCAGCGCCGGTTCGCCGTATTACAATCCGCACATCCAGCGTCCCGCCGCCTATCCGCCGTCCGACGGCTACCAACCGGCGCACGATCCGCTCATCGATGTCGAGCGGCAGGTTCAAGTCGTTCGCCAAATCCGCGAAGCCGCGCCTGCTAATCTCGCTATCGCCGGTTGTGGCTACAGCTACCTGCAGGATTTTTTACCGCACGTGACGCAGCGTCTCGTGCGCGAAGGGTGGGTGGATGTCGTCGGCCTGGGGCGGATGGTTTTGAGTTATCCGGACATGTTTCCCGATGCGATGGCCAACGGCGCGCCGACGCCCAAGCGCATTTGCCGGACGTTCAGCGATTGCACCACCGGCCCGCGCAATGGCATGATCAGCGGCTGTTTTCCGCTGGACGACTACTACAAAAACCGTCCCGAGTTCGATCAGCTCAAGCAGATTAAAAAGTCGCTTTAGATGACCGCCGACAAACGTGATCGTTCATCACAGTCAATTTCCGCATGCCGTTCAGCGACAGTTGCTCGACGGCCTTCGGCTTGGCCAGGTGCCGCCCAAGTTTTTGTACGACAGCGATCGCCAAACGCAAAAGTGGCTCGCGGTGCACAGGGCGCATTCGCCGTCGCGGACCGATGCCGGCGTGCAGTCGATTTACGACCGGGCATTTGACGAGTCGCTTGGCCAAGCGGCGGATGAGGCGGTTTGTCTCGTTGGTCTGGGTTGCGGCGGCGGCCAAAAGGACACCCGCTACCTGGCCAAGCTGAAGTCGATTCACACGATTGTCGACTACGTGCCGTGCGACGTCAGCCAAGCGATGACGCGGGTGGCGCGCGAAGCAGCGGCGGCGGAGTTGCCGCTCGAACGAATTCACCCGCTCGTGTGCGACTTGGCCAATGCGCCCGACCTTGGCCAAGTGCTCGACACAATCGTTTCGCCGGAAACCAAGCGCGTGTTCACCTTCTTCGGGATGATTCCGAACCTTGAGCCGGACGTGATCCTGCCGCGCCTGGCCGAGCTGTTGCTGGAGGGCGACCAGTTGTTGCTCAGCGCCAACCTCGCTCCTGGCGACGATTATAGAGGCGGCGTGGAAGTTGTTCTGCCACAGTATGACAACGCCGAGACTCGTGACTGGCTGCTGTCGTTTCTCGTTGGCTTGGGAGTGTCGGCAACGGAGGGGAGGTTGCGATTTGGTATTGAGGAAATTGACGAATTGTTGCGGATTGTCGCTGACTTCGAATTTTCCGAGTCGCTCGGACTGAGCATTGGGGGCGAGTCGTTTGAGTTTGCCGCCGGGCGTGCGTTGCGGCTTTTTTTCTCCTACCGCCACACCGAACAAACCTTGGCCAAGCGCTTGGCCAAGCACAGTTTCACCATCGCTGCCTCGCAGATTGACTCCTCCGCCGAGGAGGGCGTTTTTCGCGTGGAGCGGGTCTAGCTGTCGCCGTATTCTTCCTGGCGGATTTCGCCGATGCCGTCGGAGTAGGCCTTGAAGATGTTGCCCTCGGGGATGACGCCGACGAGCTTCAGGTGATCCTCGGCGCTGACGACCGGGACGCTTTCGCCGACGAAGTCCTCCACTTTTTTCATTGCCGCAAAAATCGAGGTCATGTCGGTGAGCGTGCTCAGCAACCCGGTGCGAACGGGGATTTTTCTGCTGCCGGTTTGTGACGCGAAGATGACATCCGGGATGCCGTGCGGCCGGTTGCCGCGGAGGAGCATCAGCAGTCCGCCGCCGATCAAGCCGCCCGCGATCAGTGCGAGCACTGTGAACCACGGAAGCAGCTTGGCCCAGTCAGGATTGTTGCCGGGTGTGTGCCTGAATCCCATCCGGATCTCATAAGTGGTCGTGGCGTCGCGCGAGTGGGGAGAGATGAACAGCCTGTCGTTGATCCACGCGATGCCGGATACGAACGCCTCCGAGGCGACCGATGCCATCAAGCCAATAAACGCTGCCAGCCCGAAGGAGATCAGGAAGCGTTGTGGGGAGTAGTTCTTGAGCCAGCCCGTCATTGGGACTGCGGCCGCAGCGGCGGTTCCGTTTACGGCACGGGGAGTTCGTCGAGGATTTTCTGGATGATGGTCTCGGAGTTTTTCTCCTCGGCCTCGGCCTCGAAGGTGACGGACACGCGGTGGCGCAACACATCCTGCGCGACGCTCTTTACATCCTGCGGTGTGACGAAGCCGCGGCCGCGCAGGAAGGCGTGCGCCTTGGCCGTGAGCGTGAGCGCAATGGTGGCGCGAGGCGAGGCGCCGAGCTGGATGAAGTCGGCGACGTCGATGCCGTAACGCTCCGGGTCGCGTGTGCAGCAGACCATATCGACGATGTAGTCCTTGACCTTGTCGTCGGTGTAAATGCTGTTGATGACTTCGCGGGCCTTGAGGATGTCCTCGACGGTGACGACTTGCTGCGTCTCGGGCGCGGCGTTGGTGAGGCCCATGAGGTCGAGGATCTGGCGCTCCTCGTCGCGGTCCGGGTGGGTGATTTTCACCTTGAGCATGAAGCGGTCGATCTGCGCCTCGGGCAGCGGGTAGGTGCCTTCCTGGTCGATCGGGTTTTGGGTGGCCATCACGAGGAACGGCTCCGGCAGCGGGTATGTCTTGTCGCCGATGGTGACCTGCCGCTCCTGCATGGCCTCGAGCAGGGCGCTCTGCACCTTGGCCGGGGCGCGGTTGATCTCGTCGGCCAAAACCAAGTTGGCGAACACCGGGCCTTGCCGCGTGGTGAAGCCGCCGGATTGCGGGTTGTAAATCTGCGTGCCGACGACGTCGGCCGGGAGCATGTCCGGCGTGAACTGCAGCCGCGCGAACTGGGCGTCCATGCAGTTGGCGAGCGACTTGATGGAGAGCGTCTTGGCGAGGCCGGGCACGCCCTCGAGCAGCACGTGGCCGTTGGCCAGCAGGCCGATGATCAGGCGCTCGACGAGCATTTTCTGCCCGACAACGACCTTGCCCATTTCCCCCAACAACGGCTGCACGAAGGCGCTGGCGCGTTCGACTTCCTCGTTGATTGCTGTGATCCCTGCGTTCATGGGCGGCGGAGTATCTGCATTTTTCAAAATTAAAACAAGGTGCGGGCGCGCTCGATGTCGCGCGAAATCTGGGCGGCCAATTCGTCGGTCGAGCCGAACCGCTGCTCGTCACGCAGCCGCTCGACCAGCTCGATCTCCATCGCCTGGCCGTACAGGTCGGCGTCGAAGTCGAGCAGGTGCGCCTCGACTTGCAGCGTTGGCTCGGGGTTGGCCAAGGTGGGGCGCAGGCCGATGTTGAGCACGGAGCGGTGTGTCGCCTGGCCAAGCCGGGCGTGCGCGGCGTAGACGCCGTTGGGCGGCAGAGCCAAGCCGTTGGTGTCGAGGTTGGCGGTCGGGAAACCCAGCTCGCGGCCGTGTCGGTCGCCCTCGACGACGGTGCCCTCGATGGCGAATGTGCGGCCCAGCATCTGCCCGGCGGCGTCGAGGTGGCCGGTGCGCACGGCGGCGCGGATGCGGGTGCTGCTGACTGCCTGTCCGTCGAGCGACACGGCCTGCAGCCCGTGCACGTGGAAGCCAAGCGCTTGGCCAAGCGTGCGGAGCAACCCGACGTTGCCGTCGCGCCGGTGGCCGAAGGTGAAGTTTGCCCCGACACAAATGCTGTGGATCGCTCCGAAGCCGTCGGCGAGTTCGCGGACGAATTCCGCGCCGGGCTTGCGGCTAAACGCGGTGTCGAACTCGATGAGCAGTGCGGCGTCGATGCCGAGCGACTCGATGGCGCGGAGCCGCTGGGCGCGGGTTTGCAGCAGGGCAGGCGTGCGGTCGGGCGCGATGACGCTGGCCGGGTGGCGGTCGAACGTCACGGCGACGGAGCGGCCCTCGTTCCGGTGGCTGTCCTCGATGGCCTGCCGCAAAACCTGCTGGTGGCCAAGGTGCACGCCGTCGAACATGCCGATGGCGAGGCAGGCTTTGCGGCTGCCGTTGGCCAGATCGGCGGGTTGGTGGATGATTTTCACGACTCGGTGGCGGCGGATAGCTGGAGCATCGGCACGACGCACCTGGCCAGATCGTCCGGCGAGAGGGTGGTGAGTTCCTCGAGTGGGGTGGCTGCGCTGACCTTGAATTTGCCCGAGACGGTGCGGCGCAGGCCGGCCAGATGCGCGCCACAGCCAAGCGCCTGGCCAAGGTCATGCGCGAGCGTGCGGACGTAGGTGCCTTTTGTGCAGGCGACCTTGAACCAGGCAAACGGCGGCTCGTACTCGGTGATCTGGAAATTGTAGAGGTGAATGAAGCGTTTTCTGCGTTCGACTTCGATGCCTTTGCGGGCGAGCTTGTACAGTGGCGTGCCGTCGATCTTGATGGCGCTGACCATCGGCGGCAGTTGCAACTGGTCGCCGAGGAAGTCGTTGGCCTTTTCCTGCAACGCCTCAAGGGTGAGGCCGGGCACCGGTTTGGTTTCGTCGATGTCGCCCTCGGCGTCGAAGGTGTTGGTGGTCTCGCCGAGCTTCATCGAGCCGACGTAAACCTTGTCGTCGGACATCATTTTCTCGGAGAGCTTGGTGGCCTTGCCGAGCAGGAGAGTCAGCAGGCCGGTGGCGGCGGGGTCGAGTGTGCCGCAGTGGCCGACTTTTTTTATGCGGTAACATTGCCGGACGGTGTCGACGATGTCGTGCGAGGTGGGGCCGGCCGGCTTGTCGATGAGGAGTGCGCCGTCCAGTGCGTTGAACTCCTTCATGCTCATGACGGGCGCGCGTCGAGCGCCTTGCGGATGGCGGCGACGACGCGGCGCTGGGTGGTCGGCAGTTTGCCGGGGATACGCGCGCCGGCCGCGGCCGGGTGCCCGCCGCCGCCGAACAGCCCGGCGATGTCGCTGACGTTTATGTTCTTGTCCTTGGAGCGGAGGCTGATGCGCGTGAGCTCCGGCTCGAGTTCCTCGAACACACAGGCGACGACGACCGGGTCGATGGCGCGGACGTGGTCGATCAATCCCTCCGTGTCGCTGGCGGTGGCGCCGGTGCGGGAGAAGTCCTCCTGCTTCAGCCAAAAGTAGGCAATCTGGTTGTCGTGTGTGAGGCGGAAATTGTTGTAAACGCGCTTCAACAGCTTGACGCGGGAGAGCGGGTACGACTGGTAAACCTCGTCGCAGACGATGGCGAGGTTGGCGCCTTTTTTCACAAGGTCGCCGGCGGCGTAATAGGTCTCGGGCAGGGTGCTCGGGTACTGGAACGAGCCGGTGTCGGTGGAGATGGCGGTGAACAGGCAGTCGGCAATTCGCGGCGTGATTTTCCAGCCGGCCTCCCTGATGAGCTGATAGACCAACTCGCCGCTGGAGGGCTCCTTGCTGGCGATCCAGTTCACGTCGCCAAAGCGGGTGTTGCTGGTGTGGTGGTCGATGTTGATGAGCGTCCCGCGGTTGGCGATGTGTTCCTGCGCGGTGCCCAGGCGCTCGATGCTCGCGGCGTCGACGGAGATGACGCAGTCAAACGGGCGCTTGATCGGCCTCGGCGACTGGATGAGTTGATCCGGGTCGAGAAACCGCAGCTTGGAGGGCACGGGATCCTGATTCCAGCAGATGACCTCCTTGCCCTGTTCGAGCAGCGCCAGCGCGAGGCCAAGCGTCGAGCCGATGCAGTCACCGTCCGGCCGCATGTGGCTGCAGACGGCGATGGTGTGGCTTTTGCCGATGATCTCGAGGATCCGGTCAATCGTTTTCAAACGGGTCTTCTTCATTCTCGACGTTGGGCAAGGGCGATTTTTTGTTGAGCTCGTCCAAAATGTGGAGCACCCGATCGCCGCGGTTGTGGGCGTCGTCCATGACAAACTTCAACCTTGGCGTGTAGCGAAGCTCGACCGCTTGGCCAAGCTGGCCCTGGATTTTGCCGGCGGCCTTCCGGACGGCGCGGAACGCCTTGTGCTGGCCCTTCTCATCGCCGATGGAGGAGACAAAAACCGTGGCGGAGTGGAGATCATTCGAGACGCCGACCTCGCTGACGCTGATGAGGCCAAGCTCGACAGGGAACTCGCGCCGGAAAATCTCGTTGAGTTCCCGCTTGAGAAGCTCTCGCACACGCTTGTGGCGCAGATTGGGCATGACTGACGAGCGGTTGGATTACAATTTCTGGGCGACCTTCTCCTGCATGTAGCACTCGATGATGTCGCTCTCCTTAAAGTCGTCGAAGCCGTCTAGCCGGATGCCGCACTCCATGCCGGTGCGCACCTCGTTGACCTCGTCCTTGAAGCGCTTGAGCGTGTGCGAGATGCCCTCGTACACCAAGTCGCCCTTGCGGACGACACGCATCTTGCCGCGCACAATCTTGCCGCTGGTGACGGCGCAGCCGGCGATGTTTCCGCCCTTGCTGAGGTCAAAAATCCTGCGCACTTCCGCCTGGCCGGTGACGACATCCTTCAACAACGGGTCGAGCAGGCCGGCCATGGCCTCCTTCACCTCGTCGATCAACTCGTAAATGATGGCGTAGAGCTTGATCTCGACCCCCTCGCGCTTGGCCACCTCGCCGACGCCGGTGTCGATCTTGGCGTGGAAGCCGAGGATGACCGCGTCCGAGGCGCTGGCCAGCGTGGCGTCGGACTCGGTCACGGAGCCCACACCGGAGTGGATCACCTCGGACTGCACCTTGTCCGACTCGATCTTGTTTATGGAATCGACGATGGCCTCGACCGAGCCCTGAGTGTCGGCTTTGATGATGAGCTTGAGTACCTTGTCCGAGGTCGCCTCCATGCGGTTGAACAACGTCGCAAGAGTCATCTTGCTTTTGCGTGACAAGGCTTCGTCGCGCTGCTTCGTGTCGCGATCCTCGCAGACGGAGCGGGCCTCTTTTTCGTTGGGAAGAATGTTGAACTCCGCGCCGGCATCGGGCACGCCGTTCAGGCCGAGCACCTTGACGGCAGAGGAGGGGCCGGCTTGCTTGATGCGTTTGCCCTCGTGATCCACAAGCGCACGCACCTTTCCGAAGTGGTTGCCGCAGACCATCACGTCGCCGACCTTCAGCGTGCCCTTGCGGACGAGCAAAGTGGCCGTTGGCCCGCCGGCCTCCAAGCCGGACTCGACGACGTTGCCGACCGCCTTGCGGTTGGGGTTGGCCTTGAGTTCGAGCACCTCGGCCTGCAGCAACACCATCCCGAGCAACTTGTCGACGTTCGTGTTTTTCAGCGCGGAGACATCGACGAAAATGGTTTGCCCGCCCCACTCCTCGCAGACGAGGCCCTTTTCCTGCAGTTGCGTGCGGGCCATCATCGGGTTGGCGGACGGGTGGTCAATCTTGTTGACGGCCACGATGATCGGCACCTCGGCGGCCTGCGCGTGGGCAAGGGCTTCGATCGTCTGCGGCATGACGCCGTCGTCCGCGCCGACGACGAGGATGACGATGTCGGTGACGTTGGCGCCGCGGGCGCGCATGGCGCTGAACGCGGCGTGGCCCGGCGTGTCGAGGAAGGTGATTTGCTCGAGCTTTTTCGGATGCTCGGGGTGCGGGATGTTGATGGTGTAGGCGCCGATGTGCTGGGTGATGCCGCCGGCCTCCCCGGCGGTGATGTTCGAGTGGCGGATGACGTCGAGCAGCGTGGTTTTACCGTGATCCACGTGGCCCATGATCGTGACCACTGGGGCGCGGGGTTGCAGATCCTCCTCGATGTCGTCGGCGTCGAGCACGACTTTTTTCATCGTGGAGGTCTTGACGAGGCCGGCGCCGCGCTCGCGGCGCTCGAGCCGGAATCGGAAACCGTGCTTGGCGCAGATTTCGCGGGCGACCGGCTCCTCGATGGATTGGTTGATGTTGGCGAAGACGTTGAGCGCCATCAGGTCGGCGATCAACTGGAATGGCTTGCGCTTCATCTCGTCGGCGAGATCGCGGACGATGATCGGCGGCTTCATGGCGATCAGCGGGCCATTGGCCGGTGCCGTGAATTTTGGCTTGGGCGGGCCGGGCGCAGGTGCAGGAGCGGTTGTGGGAGCGGTTGTGGGAGCGGTTGTGGGAGCGGATGCCGGCCGCTTGGCCTCCGGGGCCTTGGCCGGTTTCTTGTCTTTTTTCTTTTTGCGTTCGCGTACCGCCGGTCGAACCGGCATGTTGCCCAACTCGATAAAGCCCACTTTTTTACCCAGATCGGTTGACTCTTCCTCCTTCTCTGGCTCCTCGGCTTCCTCTTCCTCTTCCTCGGCGGCATCCTGCTCCGCATCGGCCTCGGTTTCGTCGGCAGTCTCCTCTTCGGGTTCCTCGGCGGGAGCGGTGATGATGACCGGCTCGACCGCAACCGGGGCGGGCTCTGGCTCGGGTTCCTGGGTGCCGGCGATTTTTCCCTCGAGGTACTCGGCGGTGATTTTGTCGAGGGTGCTCGAGGCAACCTTCGCGTTGGTGATCCCCAACTCTTTGGCCTTGGCCAGGACTTCCTTGCTGGATATCCCTACCTTTTTGGCAATCTCATAAATGCGAACGGGCATAAAAAATATCTGTTTGCGGCTTGGCCAAGGGCAGCATCGCGCTTGGCCAAGCGGCGGCGGAATGTATCCGGTTACTCAGCCTCCTTGGGCTGGGCGGTTGCTTCCTCGGCGGCTTGAGGCTCCGCTGGCTCAGGAGCAGGTGTCTCTGCCTCGGGTGCTGCTTCATCCCCGGTCTCGGCATCGGCTTCGGGGGCCGCGTCGTTTATCAGCGGGTTGGTGCCCGCTCCCGCGCGGCGCACCTTCTCGGCGTGGGCGGCCGCCAGGACCGACTCGGCATGTTCGGCGAGGCCCGGTATGTCGGCGAGGTCGGATGCCTCGACGCCGTTCAGGGCATCCAACGTCAGGAGACCCGCGTGCACGAGGGCGTCGGCCTGCTCCTTCTCGATGCCGGGGATGGCGGCTAAGGCGTCAACGGCATCGGCCACTTGCTCCTCGAACCCGACCCGAACTTCCTGCTCGGGATCGATGTCGATCTGCCACCCGGTGAGTAAGCTGGTGAGGCGGGCGTTTTGGCCGCGCCGACCGATGGCCAGCGAGAGTTGATCGGGATCCACCAGGACGTGAACCCGTTTTCTGTCCTGCTGAATCTCCAGCCGCTTGAGTTGTGCCGGGGCGAGGGAGTTGGTCACGTAAGTCTCGACGTCCGAATCCCAGCGGATGATGTCAATTTTCTCGTTGTTGAGTTCCCGGACGATGTTCTTTACGCGTTGGCCGCGAAGCCCGACGCAGGCCCCGACGGGATCCACCTTCTCGTCTCGCGAGTGCACCGCGAGCTTGGTGCGAAAGCCCGGTTCCCGGGCGATGGCCTTGATCTCGATGGTGCCGTCGTTGATCTCGGAAACTTCGAGCTGAAACAGCTTGATGACAAAGTCGGAATCCCTGCGGGAGAGGATAATCTCGGAGCTGCTGTCGGATCCCTCCACGGCCTTGACCAGGCAGCGGATGCGTTCGCCCCGTTGGTATTCCTCGGTGGGCACCCGCTCGCGGTTGGGCAGCAGAGCCTCAAACTTGCCCAGGTCAACGAGGACATCCGAGCGGTCGAATCCCCGTACCTCGCCGCTGACGATGTCGCCGACGCGGTCTTTGAACTCGGTGTAGATCAACGCTTTCTCCGCTCGGCGAATGGCCTGCATCAGTGCCTGCTTGGCATTCTGCGAGGCGATCCGGCCGAAATTTTTCGGGGTGACCTCGACTTCAAGCTCCTCCTCCAATTGGGCATCCGGCTTGAAACGCTGAGCGGAGTCCAGGCTGATTTCGTTTTGTTTGTCGGTGACCGTCTCCACCACGATCAACGTGGCGAAGGCGCGGATGTCGCCGTCTTTGCGGTCGATTTCGCAACGCAGTTCCCGTGCGGGGCCGACTGCGCGCTTGGCTGCGGAGACCATTGCATCCTCGACAGCGCTGATAAGGATCTCGCGATCGAGCCCCTTTTCGCGCTCCCAGTATTCCATGCTGGCTATAAATTCTGCATTCATCGTATCCGTCTTTCGACAAGGCCCAAACCGTTCGCGCCGAACAAAAAAGCCGGAAGATTGCTCCCCGACTTCACTCGTCCGTAACAGAGTTGACTCACTACGTTGACACCCGGAGGTGGCAACCGGCTTGAGGCTAGTCGTTTGGCCCAAGCAGCGTCAAGTGCAAAAGGCGTTCCGATTTGGCTGTTTTTTGTTATTTTGCCAGAAACAGGCGACTTGAGACGAATTTGGGTTTCCCGGTTGGTTGCCTGCGGGTAGCTTGTCGGCGAAGTGGCGAACGATCGACCGAAGGACGCCTGGCTGCCATTGACATTCGGGGGCGTGGCCCGGTTTGCCGTGGCCAGTCGCTGGCGGTTGCTGGAGGTGGAACTGGTCTTCGCCCTCTTGGTTGCCGCCACGGCGGTTTGGTTTGTCCAGCAAGCTTGGGTGCCGGAAATCGAAAAGGCCATCCAGCAGATGCCCACGACTGGGGAGATTCGCGGCGGCCGCCTCGCTTGGCCAAGCGAAGCGGTGCTTCTGCAGGAGGGGCCGTTTATGCGGATCGATGTGCGCCCGGGAGGCTTCACGGAAATGGGTGTCGTGGAATCAGCCGATCTTGTGTTGGCCTTTGGCCCGAACGATTTGCAGGTAGGCAGCAGCTTGGGGCTTGGCCTGTTGACGCTGCCTTATCCGACGGGATGGATTTTGTCTTTCAGCAAAACCGAGCTTGAACCTTGGTGGGGGGCTCGCTCTCACATGGTGCTGGCTGGGTTTGGCCTGCTGGTCATTCTCGCGTTGCTCTGCGCCTGGTCCGCGCTGGGCTGGCTGTACATGGTTCCGGTCAAAATTTTCTCCGTCAACCAAGTGAGTTGGGCTGGAGCCAAAAAAATCGCCATCGCCGCACAAATGCCGAGCGTCTTGGTGATGATCGCCGCCATCGTCCTTTACGGCCTGAAGCAAATCAACCTCGTGGGGTTGCTGGCCGTGTGGGGCGTCCACTTAGTGTTGCCGTGGGTCTATTTGATGTTTTCCCCGATCCTCGCACCGAAGCCACCCAAGCCAAAAACAAAGGCGAAAAAAACAAAGGCCAAGCGCCAAACGGAAGACAATCCCTTCGACGAGTCTTCAGAAAGTTCTGGCAACCCTTTCGGCAGCGACTGAAGCGACCAAGCGCTTGCAAGCGCGGTCGAACAACACCCAAATAAGCGGGACGCGCCCTCAGTTAAGCAAGCGGGAGGTGAGACATTGTGACACACATGGCTCGGATTCAGAGTGATTTTCGGTTGGGGGTTTATTTCGTTAATATGCTTATTACAAGTTAGTTACAGTTTTTAATGGGCGCTTGGCATTCAAGTTGCTCGAGGGCGACTGTATTTGTTATGGGAAAAGTTTTAGGAATTGATTTAGGAACGACGAACTCCTGCATGTCTGTCATGGACGGCGGCGAGCCGCTCGTCCTCGAGAATTCCGAGGGCCGTCGGACGACGCCTTCGGTGGTGGCGTTCGGCAAGGACGGCGAGCGCTTGGTCGGTGATGCAGCCAAGCGTCAGGCGGTGACCAACCCCAAGAACACCGTTTTCTCCATCAAGCGTTTCATAGGCCGCAAGTTCGACGAGGTCGGCGAGGAAACCAAGCGCGTCCCCTACAAGGTTGTGAAGGCTTCCAACGGAGACGCCGCCGTCGAGGTGGAGGTCAACGGGGAAACCAAGCAGTTCAGTCCACCGGAAATCTCAGCGATGATCCTGGGCAAACTCAAGGCCGACGCCGAGGTGCGCCTGGGCGAAACGATCACCGAGGCCGTCATCACGGTGCCGGCCTATTACAACGACACCCAGCGCCAGGCCACCAAGGATGCCGGCAAGATCGCCGGTCTCGAGGTGTTGCGAATCATCAACGAGCCGACCGCCGCCTCGCTGGCTTACGGGCTCGACAAGAAGGCGGACCAAAACATCGCCGTGTTCGACCTTGGCGGCGGCACGTTTGATATTTCAGTGCTGGAGATTGGCGACGGCGTGTTCGAGGTGAAAGCCACCAATGGCCACACCCAACTCGGCGGCGACGACTGGGACAACGCGGTCATCGACTGGGTGCTCGACAGCTTCAAGGAGGAGAACGGCATGGATCTGCGGAACCAGCCCGACGCCCTGCAGCGCATCAAGGAAGAGGCCGAGAAAGCCAAGATTTCCCTGTCCAGTTCCACGAGTTACGACCTGAACCTGCCGTTCATCACTGCGGACGCCAGCGGGCCAAAGCACATCAACCTTACGTTGTCCCGTGCCAAGCTGGAGCAGTTGTGCGAGCCGCTGTTCGACCGGATCAAAGGGCCGGTGGAGTCCTGCTTGAAGGACGCCGAGATCGCTACATCCGACATCAAGGATCTTGTCCTGGTGGGCGGAATGACTCGCATGCCCAAGGTGGTCGAGACCGCCGAGGCCATCGTCGGCATGAAGCCCAATCAAGGCGTGAATCCTGACGAGGTGGTGGCGGTTGGCGCGGCCATCCAGGGCGGTGTCTTGAAGGGCGACGTGAAGGACGTCCTGCTGCTCGACGTCACGCCGCTCTCACTGGGCATCGAGACAATGGGCTCGGTGATGACCAAGCTCATCGAGCGCAACACCACCATCCCGACCAAGAAATCGGAAATTTTCTCCACCGCCGCCGACAGCCAGCCCGCAGTGGACATCCACGTGCTGCAGGGCGAGCGCGAGTTCTCCAACGACAACAAGAGCATCGGCAAATTCCAGTTGACCGACATTCCGCCCGCGCCGCGCGGCACCCCGCAGATCGAGGTGACGTTCGACATCGACGCCAACGGCATTCTCAACGTCAGCGCCAAGGACCTCGGCACGGGCAAGGAGCAGAAGATCACCATCACCGCCAGCAGCGGCCTCTCCGAGGAGGACATCGAGAAGATGAAGCAGGACGCCGAGGCGCATGCCGACGAAGACAAGCAACGCCGCGAAGAGGTCGACCTGCGCAACAGCGCCGACAACCTGGCCTACCAGACTGAAAAGCTGCTCAAGGACAACGGCGACAAGATTTCCGGTGATAAAAAGAGCGCGCTCGAGGCGGCGAACAAAGATCTCAAGGAGGCGTTGAAGGGCTCAGACACCAACGCGATCAAGGCCGCCACCGAGAAACTGCAGCAAGTGGTGCAGGACGCCTCCGCCGATATTTACAAGGCCGCGCAGGAAGCCCAGGCAGCCGGCGGCGCGGAGCCGGGCGGCGACGCTGCCCCGGCCGGCGATGATGAACCGGCCAAGAAAGACGAGGGGCCGATCATCGACGCTGAGGTTGTGGAGGAAAAGGCGAACTAGGATTTTAGCCGCGCTTGGCCGGGACCGGGTGGTTCCGACTTTCCGGCGCGACAAACTTTCCCGCCTCGTGCGGGAACACCAAAATAAGTTAGATAAAAAACAAACATGGCACTTAAACTAAAACCGCTCGGCGATCGCATCATTGTTGAGCCGATCGAGGACAAGGAGCAGCAATCGGATGGTGGTATTATCATCCCGGATTCTGCCAAGGAAAAACCCACCGAAGCCAAGGTACTGGCATTGGGCACGGGCAAGACCGACGACAACGGCAACAAGATTGCCTTCGAGGTCAAGAAGGGCGACAAGGTGCTGACCAGCAAGTATGGCGGCACCGAAATCAAGGTAGATGGCAAGGAACTCAAGATTTTGAATTCCGATGACATCCTCGCAATCGTTGGATAATTTTTGAAAGGAATAATTAACTATGTCAGCAAAACAACTGAAGTTTGATGAGTCCGCGCGGCAAGCCTTGTTGAAGGGTGTTTCCACCCTGAGCAAGGCCGTGACCGCGACCCTCGGCCCCAAGGGCCGCAACGTCGTTCTCGACAAGAAGTTCGGCTCCCCCACAGTCACCAAGGATGGTGTCACCGTGGCCAAGGAGATCGATCTCGAGGATCCGTACGAGAACATGGGCGCCCAGATGGTGCGCGAAGTGGCGAGCAACACCAGCGACGCCGCCGGTGACGGCACCACCACGGCGACCGTCCTGGCCGAGGCCATCTTCCGCGGCGGCCTTAAGCACGTCACCGCCGGGGCCAGCCCGATCGCCATCCAGCGTGGCATCCAAAAGGCGGTCGATGCCGCCGTCAAGGCGCTCGACAAGGCAGCCAAGAAGGTGAAGGACAAGGAGGAGATCAAGCAGGTCGCCACCGTGTCCGCCAACTGGGATGAGGAAATCGGCAACATCATCGCAGAGGCCATGGACAAGGTCGGCAAGGACGGCACCATCACCGTCGAGGAGGCCAAGTCCATCGAGACCACGCTCGACGTTGTCGAGGGCATGCAGTTCGACAAGGGCTACCTCTCGCCGTACTTCGCCACCGATACCGACTCCATGGAGTGCCGCCTTGAGGACGCCTACATTCTCATTTACGAGAAGAAGATCAGCTCCCTCAAGGACATGGTGCCGCTGCTCGAGAAAGTCGCCAAGACCGGCAAGCCGATGCTCATCATCGCCGAGGACGTCGAGGGCGAGGCCCTGGCCACGCTCGTCGTGAACCGCATCCGCGGCACGCTGAACATCGCCGCCGTCAAGGCACCCGGCTTCGGCGACCGCCGCAAGGCCATGCTCGAGGACATCGCCATCCTCACCGGTGGCCGCTGCATCACCGAGGACCTCGGGATCAAGCTCGAGTCCGTCGAGTTGAGCGACCTTGGCCGCTCCAAGAGCATCGTGGTGGACAAGGAAAACACGACAATGGTCGAGGGGGGTGGCAAGTCCTCCGAGATTCAGGCTCGCGTGAACCAGATCCGCCGCCAGATCGAGGAGACCACCTCCGACTACGATCGCGAGAAGCTGCAGGAGCGCTTGGCCAAGCTGGCCGGCGGTGTCGCCGTCATCAACGTCGGCGCAGCCACCGAGACCGAGATGAAGGAAAAGAAAGCCCGCGTCGAGGACGCCCTGCACGCCACCCGCGCCGCAGTGGAGGAAGGCATCGTCCCCGGTGGTGGTGTCGCCCTGTTGCGCACCCGCCCGGCCATCAGCAAGCTGGAACTCGAGGGCGACATGCAGATCGGTGTCTCCATCATCCGCTCCGCCGTCGAGGCGCCGCTCCGCGCTCTCGCCGCCAATGCCGGCCTCGAGGGTGCCGTGATTGTCCAGGAGGTTCTGGAGAGCAAGGGCAACATCGGCTTCAACATCGCGACCGAGAAGTACGAGGACTTGGTAAAAGCCGGTGTGGTGGATCCGAAAAAGGTGACCCGCACAGCGCTGCAAAACGCCGGCTCCATCGCCGGGCTGCTGCTGACCACCGAGTGCCTGATTACCGAGATTCCCGAAAAGGAATCGCCCATGCCGGCGGGCGGTGGTGGTCATGACCACGGCATGATGTAATTACCGTAGTTTCAACTACAGCAAACCAAGGGCGGGGCAATAAAAAGCCTCGCCCTTTTTTTGTCGGTAAGGCCGGCTGTCCCACCTCCTCCCCCTTGGCCAAGCGCTTGGCTTGGCGGCAACTCCGGCTTGGCAGGCGCGCTGGGCTCTGCTTAACTCAACGCCCGTTGATGTATCTCCGTTGGGCTTGTTTTTTTCTCTCACTGCTCGTCGCTTGGCCAAGCGCCGTCCGGGCGGCCGAACCGGCATCAACGGATGAGCCGGTGTGGGAGATCGAGTCGCTCGAGCCGGGCGAGTTCGACTACCACCTCGACAAGGGGCTGGTCATCCTGAACGACCGTTTCCGCATCACGTTCCAGGAACAGGGCGAGCGCGCCTACATCATCGCCGACCGAGGCCGCCTCGACCAAACCACCGGCGAGATCTTCGCCGAGGGCGGCGTCACGCTGCAAAACCAGGATCGCGTCGTCACCTCCGACCGCCTGTTTTACAACTTCCAAACCCGCGCGATGCAGACCGACAACTTTCGCGCGGGGCAGGCGCCGTTTTTCGTCGAGGGCACCAACATCAAGGGCGACGCCACGAGCAACCGCTACTCGGCCGACGACGTTTGGCTGACCACCGACGACCGCTCCGACCCGGTGCTGCGCCTCCGCACCCGCCATTTGAGCATCGTCCCCGGCAAATACGTCGAGGCCCGTGGCGCAACGCTTTACGCCGGAAAAGTCCCGGTGTTTTATTTTCCGTACTACCGCCACCGGCTCGACCGGCCCCCGAACCAATGGGGCCTCACGCCCGGTTACCGCAGCCGCTTCGGCCTGTTTTTCGAGGGCTCGTATGACTGGCACTTGAGCGACCGGCTGGGCGGCGAGGCGCACCTCGACTACCGCACGCGCCGGGGCTGGGCTGTCGGCCTCGACACGCGCTACGACCTTGGCCAAGCCGGCAGCGGCGAGGCGTCGGTTTACCTGCTCGACGACCGCGATCCCGCCGCCGGCGCGGGCCGCCTCTCCCGCAGCACCGACTTCACCGACCGCAACAACCGGCATCGGCTCAGCCTTTATCACTCGGTCAACATCCGGCCCGACTTCACGGCCAAGCTCGTGTTGCAGGATCAGAGCGACGCGTTCGTGAACCGCGACTTTTTCGAGGGCCAATTCCGCCGCAACCCGCAGCCGGCGTCGCACGTCGAGATAGCGAAGCACTGGCGCAACTTCAGCGTCAGCCTGCTCGCCCAGCCTCGGGTCGATGACTTTTACCAGACCGTCGAGCGGCTGCCGGAGATTCGTGTGACCGGCCTTCGCCAGCGACTCGGCGCGTCGCCGGTTTTTTACGAGAGCGAAACCTCGGTCGGCCACTTCAGGTTTCGCCCGGCCGACACCGACCTTGGCCTGCACGATTACGAGGCGTTCCGCGCCGACACGCACCAGCAACTGCTCCTGCCACGCACGTACTTCGGCTGGCTCAATGTCACGCCGCACGCCGGTGTCCGGCTGACGCATTACGGAGCGACGGCCGGTGGCGATCCCGCGCTTGGCCAAGCCGGCGGGATGGATCGCTCCGTGTTCAACACCGGCGTCGAGTTGTCGTTCAAGGCGTCGAGCACGTGGGCCAACGCGTCGAGCCGCCTGTTCGATGTCGACGGACTGCGGCACATCGTGCAGCCGTTGGCCAATTACATTTACGTGCCGGAGCCGGACAAGCGCCCGTGGGAACTGCCCCGGTTCGACCGCGAGCTACAGACGCTGCGCCTGCGGCCGATCGATTTCCCCGACTACAACTCGATCGACAACATCGACTCGCGCAATGTCGTGCGCTTGGGCATCCGGAACCGCCTGCAAACCAAGCGCAACGGCCAAGTCGACGACTTGCTCAACTGGGAACTGTTCACCGATTGGCGTTTGGAGACGAACGAACGCGAGGCGCGCTTCAGTGATGTATACTCCGATCTGGAACTCACGCCGCGCTCGTGGCTGCTGCTCGGTTCCGAAGTGCGCTTCGACCCGAACGACCGCCGGCTCAACGAGGCCAACCACACGATCTCGCTGCTGCCCAACGACCGCTGGAGCTGGACGCTCGGCCACCGGCACCTCCGCGATTTGTCGCCGGACGAGCTGCGCGAGCGCTACCCGTACGACCCGTTTTTCCAGCAGCAAATCGACGCCGATTGGCGCTGGGGCAACGACCTGTTGTTCAGCCGCGTGTACTATCGCCTGAACGAGGAGTGGGGGTTCCGGATGATCCACCAGTTTGAGGCCAGCGACGGCACGATGGAGGAGCAGAGCTACAGCGTGTACCGCGACTTCACCAGCGTGACGGCGGGGCTGCGCTTCCGCCTGCGCGATCATCGCTCCGGCAAGGACGACTTCAGCGTGAGTCTGGTTTTCTCGCTCAAGGCCATGCCCAGCCTAGGCTTGGGCGAAGACAGCAACCGCCTCGAGACCCGCTTCTTCCGCTGATCGAACCCGCGCTCGACGCCGCTTGGCCAAGCGGCTAATTTCCCCGGCGTGAAAGCCAATCTCCGTTTCCTCTTTGTGTTCTCGTTGTTGCTCACCGCTGTCGTTGGCAGGGCAGAGCGCCTGGTTTTGGTCAGCGCATCCTACGGCAAAAACATCGTCGCAATCACCGACCGCAACGGCGACGTGCTTTGGTCGCACAAGACCGCCGGCCCGCAGCAGGGCCACACCGGCCACCACGACGTGCACCTCCTGCCCAACGGCAACATTCTTTACCATGACAGTTGGACCAAGCTCACCGAGATGACGCTCGGCAAAAAAGTCGTCTGGACTTACGACTCCGCCTCGATGAACGGCAACAAGGGCAAGCGGGTGGACGTGCACGCCTTCGCGCGGTTGAAAAACGGCAACACCTCCATCGTCGAAAGTGGGGTGGGCCGCATCATCGAGGTCGATAAAAAGGGCAACATCGTCCACGAGATCCCGATGAAGAGGGACGGCCGCCAAAACACCCGCTGGGTGCGCTTCACGCCGGAGGGCAACCACCTCGTCACCTCCGAGAACCCGGGCGTTGTCACCGAGTACAACCGCAAGGGCGAGATCGTTTGGGAGTACCTCATTAACACCCGCTGCTACGGCGCGATCCGCCTGAAGAACGGCAACACGCTGATCGCCTCCGGCAGCGGCCACAGCGTGGTGGAGGTTTCACCCGACAAAAAAGTCGTTTGGGAGATCAAGGACAAAGTCCCCGGCACCGACATCGGCCTGGGCTGGATGACCGCGTTGCAGGAACTCAAAAACGGCAACTTCATCGTCGGTAACTGCCACGCCGGCGAGGCTAACCCGCAAATCTTCGAGATCACGCGCGACAAAAAAGTCGTCTGGGAATTCGACGAGTGGGAACTGGTCGGCAACGGCTTGGCCGTTTGGCAAATC
>Ga0209445_1000391_pt1 | contig 24628 bp, 23 predicted proteins | sample MarorgKNORR_S2LV_4_FD_188223 | JGI IMG/M metagenome (GOLD analysis project Ga0209445, IMG submission 188223) | Marine microbial communities from the Southern Atlantic Ocean, analyzing organic carbon cycling - NADW_A/KNORR_S2/LV (SPAdes) (version 2) | ecosystem: Environmental > Aquatic > Marine >... | reverse complement strand
CTGGACGACGCCCTGAGCAGCGCTCCCTTGGTTCAGACCTACCGTGCGCGAACCCAGCCCAGCACTTACTTCAAAAGCGGCGGCAGCAGCGGCGGTTGGGGCAGCGGCGCGGCCTTCGGGGCCAAATTAGCCCGGCCCCAAAGCGACGTCATCCTGGCCACCGGCGACGGATATTTCATGTTTGGCACTCCCATGGCCGCCCTTTGGGCCGCGGCGCATCACGGCGCACCATTTATGTCGGTGGTCTTCGTGAATCGCTCCTACAGCACCGGCACCCGCGGTCTTATCAGCACCTACCCGGACGGGTCGGCGGCCAACGCCGGCAACTACGACGGCGGCCTTTTCGATCCACCGCCGGACTTTGCCAAAATGGCCGAAGCCGCCAATAGCTACGGCGAAACGGTCACCGAACCTGAGGAAGTGGGTCCCGCCTTGCGCCGGGGATTGGAGCACGTCCGCAACGGCACTCCCGCAGTGCTGGCGGTTATGCTACCCACTCTGGTGGAGGAAATGAGCTTGTAACCAAGTGCCGTTTGACCCCTAGTGGACAGACGGCTACAATTCTCGCAACATCTCCTGATACCGCCGAACCTCATTGCAAAACACAGAAGGAGGGTTCCTAATGGGCAGAATCAGTGGTCTCAGTCATGTCGGAGTTTTCGTCAAAGACTTGGATACCATGACCCAATTCTATTGCGATACCTTGGGCCTCACCGAGTCGCACCGCAATGGAGACCGGATGGTGTTCCTGTCCGCGGACGTCCAGAAAGAAGACCATGAAGTAGTTCTGGTCCGTGGCCGGGACGGCGACGCCAAGATCATTCAGCAACTGTCGTTCCGGGTTGGTACCATCGACGACGTTAGGGCTTTCTATCAGACGTTCCAGCAGATGGGAGTCGAGATCCAGCAGACAGTGAGCCACGGGGCCGGGGCTTCCTGCTACTTCTACGATCCCGAAGGCAATCGCCTAGAGGTATTCGCCGACATTGAGGTTGAAGGGGGACGTGGCTACAGCGGACCCATCGACCTGGAAAAGAGCGCCGAGGAGTTAGTCGCCCAAATCAACGCCGGATAGCGGCGGTCCGGGCAAGATTACCTCTGGCGGACACCCCCATCACCTCGGGCTCGCATCGAAAACGCGCGTCCCTGGAGGCCTTGGGGGTCGCTCTGTGTCTGTGGCCCTGAATAAAGGCACGGTAACGCTCACCGGAATTCCCAACGGCAACGACTACAGGAAAGACCTGCTGCGGCAACAACAATCGACGAACTGTAATCATTCGAGAGTTCTGTGGCATATGGAATGCTCCCGACAACAGTTGTAAGATGGACCAAGAAGTAAATCACCCCGACTGGTAACCAAGCTGAATAAACCTAGCTGGACTTATAGGAGGAAACCCATTTCATGACCTCAAATTTAGTGCTTTCCAATGTGGAGTACGACGTAGTTGGCAAGAGGCCGATCAGACACGACGGTGTGGATAAAGTCACCGGTAAGGCCACCTATGGCGGGGATGTCAAAGTGCCCGGGCAGGTACGTGGCAAGATCCTCCGCAGTCCCCATTCCCACGCCAAGATTAGATCCATCGACACCAGCGCCGCCGAGGCCCATCCTGGCGTGTTGGCCGTGGTCACCGCCAAAGACCTGGCTGAAGTGCCCGACATCCTGGCCGAGATCGGCGAGGACGCGGTACTGAGCCTCAAATACCTCAGCAACAACATTCTGGCCGGGGACAAGGTCCTGTACAAAGGGCATCCGGTGGCCGCCGTGGCCGCCGAAAGCGCCCACGAAGCCGAAGCGGCATTGAAGTTGATCAAAGTCGACTACGAGGTGTTGCCAACGGTGGTGACCGTGGAAGACGCCATGAAACCGGATGCCGCCATCCTTCACGAGCACATGACCACGGCCAGTTTCGACGACAACTTCCCCAAGCAGACCAATATTGCCGGCTACCAGCAACTCAAACTGGGTGACATAGACGAAGGTTTCAAACAAGCCGACTTTGTGGTGGAAGGAGAGTTCCGCACCAAGACGGTGCACCAGGGGTACATCGAGCCCCAGAGCGCCACCGCGCTCTGGAACCACAACGGCCGGGTGACCATCTGGAACAGCTCTCAGAATCCCTTCGGAATCAGAGACAACGTGGCCCGGATACTGGGATTGAAGTCCTCCCAGATCAAGCTGATTCCTTTGGAGATCGGCGGTGGCTTCGGCGGAAAGAACTCCACTTACATCGAGGGCGTGGCCGCGGCCCTCTCCAAGAAATGCGGACGCCCCGTTTCTATCTCGCTAAGCCGTATCGAGGTTATGGAGGCTACCGGACCTGCCTGTGGCAGCTACATGAAGCTGAAGATTGGTGCGACCAAAGACGGCCGCATCGTCGCCGCTAAGGCTTACCTGGCCTTCGAAGCTGGCGCTTATCCCGGCGCTCCCATCGGCGGCGCCACTTCCTGTATGTTTACCCCTTACGATATCCCAAACGTGCTCATCGACGGCTACGACGTGGTGAACAACAAGCCCAAAACGGCCGCCTACCGCGCTCCTGGCGCGCCCATCGCCGCCTTCCCAACCGAGGCGCTGCTGGACGAGTTGAGCGAAAAACTGGGGATGGACCCCGTCGAGTTCCGGCTGTTGAACGCGGCTAAAGAGGGGACCAGGCGGGCCGACGGCACCCTGAGCCCATTAGTCGGCGGTATCGAGATCCTGGAGGCGGTCAAAGCCCATCCCCATTACAACGCGCCCTTGGCAGGAAAGAACCAAGGCCGCGGCGTGGCTTTTGGGTTCTGGCGCAACAACTCCGGACCTTCATGCGCGATAGCCAACGTCAATCCCGACGGCACCATCATGCTGGTCGAAGGCTCCGTGGACATCGGTGGCAGCCGTACCGCGGTGGCCCAGCAACTGGCCGAAGTGCTCGGTATCCCCGTGACAGACGTATTCCCCGAGGTTGGGGACACCGACTCGATAGGCTACACCTCATTGACCGCCGGCAGCGGGGTCGCTTTCAAAACCGGGTGGGCCGTCTACGAAGCGGGACACGACATCATCCGCCAGTTGATTCAACGGGCAGCGATGATATGGGAAGCCTCACCAGACGATGTGGAGTACGTCCACGGCGCGCTGCAGCACAAGTCCGACCCGGAACTAAAATTGACCTTCAAGCAAATCACGCCCAGACTCATCGAGACCGGCGGGCCGGTGGTGGGACGTGGCAACGTCAACCCCCGGGGCGTCGGCGCTTCTCTGGCGGCGACTTTGGTGGACGTGGAAGTCGACCCGGAAACCGGCAAGACCCAGGTTCTCCGTTGCACCGCCTTCCAAGACGTCGGGAAAGCGGTCCATCCCAGCTACGTGGAAGGCCAGCTCCAAGGCGGCACCGTCCAGGGCTTGGGTTGGGCGCTGAACGAAGAGTACTTCATGAGCGACGACGGCCAGATGCTCAACTCCAGCTTCTTGGACTACCGCATGATGACCGCCCTGGACCTGCCGATGATTGACACAGTCGTCGTCGAGGTAGCCAACCCCGGCCACCCCTTCGGCGTAAGAGGCGTGGGCGAGGGCAACCTCGTCCCAGTCATGGCCGCCGTGGCCAACTCGGTCTACCACGCCATCGGAAAGCGCATAAACGAGTTGCCCCTGTCGCCGGGCGCGATAATGGACGCGATCGAAGGGAACGGTAGCACTACGTCAAACTAGTTTTGTGACGCGGCCAATCGCCCCCATCCTAGCCTTCCCCCTTTACGGGGAGAGTTAGAGTGGGGGTGGACTTCGCGGTAGATGCTAACACCGAGTTGACCGCCTGCTAGCATCGCTAGCTAGGACCAAGGTATTGGATCAAGGGGAATAGCCGCTGTGCCCGGCCTAACAATCAACCAGCGGCCAGGGGCGGCGGCCCCGTCATTCCACCATTGTCCGCGGCCGCTCGCTGCATCGATACCACGGCTTTGGCTAGGCTCTGGAGATCGGAGATTGCCTGGGAGTCGTTAAGTTGGCCGTCTTGGAAATGGCGCGACTGTAGGTAAACCGCGCCGGGAACCAGGTGCGCGCCGAACCAGGCAAGCACCGGCCGCAGCTGGGTGTCCACCGTCAGGTAGTGGTGGTCGGTGGCGCCCATGGCCAGCAATCCGCACGCTTTCCCCATCAGGCCTTCCACCGGCACCAGGTCCAACAGGTTCTTCAGCGCCCCGGTGAACGACGCCCGGAAGATGGGCGTGGCGATGATGTACATATCCGCCGCCATCACCCGCTCCACTACGGCTTCGGTTTCGTCGGAGAAGTCCGGTGACGGGCGTCCATCAGCGAAGGATATCCGGTGGCCGCCCAGGTGGAGCAGGCTGGTTGATAAGGAACCCCCCTCATCCTCGACCGATCGCAACGCCAACTCCAGAGCCTGATACAACCTGCCAGGCCTGGTCACCGACCCGTGGATTCCGAGCAACGTGGGCAACTTTGAACCTCCAACCGCAGCCGTATTTCCCAGCTAGGATAACAGGGTGACGGGGTAATTTGGTAACTGCCATGCCCTATGAGTGCCAAACTTTTGCCAAAGTTTTTGCAACATACGGGGTATACGATGGGCGCAATCTAACGAGGTGACAGGCATTCCGGCAGAAACAAGTAGCACACTTAGCCCCGCGTTTGTTACCTTCAGGAGCGCACTATGGAGGCAAGAACAAATCAGAGATTTTTTGGCAGCCGTCTAGCACCCTGGTTGTCCGTGATGGTGTTCTTAGGCATGCTGGCCTTGATCGGATGTGGTGCTTCAGTTTCCTCACAAGAGGAGGACAACAAGCAGGTTGTCCCCAGGTTCATCGAGGAGTTTAAGAACAAAGCCAACCACGATATCGTCGACGAACTCATGACTCCCGGCTTCATTCACCACCTAAAGGACCCACGGCTACCGGCGGGCCGGGCAGGCATGAAGCTGCTAGGCCAGGTCGTGGCAGGAGGATTTCCAGACGTACAAGCGACCGTGGATGAATTGCTCACCGATGGAGACAGAGTGATCGAACGCACCTCGGCGGCGGCAACCCACACCGGGGATTTCAATGGTATACCGGCAACGAGCAATAAGGTAGCCTGGACCGAGATCCACATCTACCGCATGGAGAACGGCAAGATCGCCGAGATGTGGTCCGAAGTCGACCTTCTCAGTCTGCTCGTACAATTGGGGGCGATTCCGGGAGCGTAATCCACAGAGCCCAAGGTCGTGCGAATCTTTCTTTACTGGGCCACGGTCGTTTTGGCATAACGGTTGGCCGGTTTTGCCAGGCCTAGATTCCCCCGCAGGGTGTCGTGCTCGTACTCAGTCCGGAATAACCCTCGGTCTTTCAAGATTGGCAGGACGTGGTCGACAAAATCATCGAATCCCTGGGGTAAGACGGAGGCATTCATCATGAAACCGTCCGCCGCCCCGGCCTCGAACCAGGCTTGCATAGTGTCGGCAATATGCTCCGCTGTTCCGATGAATGGGCCCTTCGGCGTGGTTGACCGGAGGGCCATCTGACGCAGGGTCAATCCCTCTTCTCTGGATACCTTCTTTATCCTGTCCGTGGCGCTTTCCCAACCGTTACGGGCGAAGTCGCCAAGTTCCGGAAACTGCTCGTCCAAGTCGTACTGGGTAAAGTCGATGTCGTTGAAATACCGGCCCAGGTAATTGAGGGCATCGCCGATAACCACTAAGTTGGCGATCTCCTGATACTTCTGTTCCGCTTCCGCCGCCGTCGATCCCACGATGGGGTTGCATCCCGGGAGCATCAGAATCTCTTCGGGGCGCCTGCCGTGCTTTACGGCCCGGCCTTTCACGTCTTGATAGAACTCACGGGCATCGTCGATGTTGGCTTGTCCCGTAAACACGGCGTCGGCCACCTGGGAGGCGAAGTCCTTTCCCGCTTCAGACGATCCGGCTTGGATTAGAATCGGCCTCCCTTGTTTAGACCGGGAGATGGTCAACGGCCCTTGGACGGAGAAAAATTCCCCTTTGTGGTTCACCCGGTGCAGCTTTTCCGGATCGATAAATTGCCCGGTTTCCTTGTTACGGACGAAGGCATCGTCCTCCCACGAATCCCATAGGCCCTTGGTCACTTCTATATATTCAGCAGCCATGCGGTACCGTAGGTCGTGTTGGGGATGTTCCGCCTTGCTGTAATTAAGGGCTGAACCTTCCAGCGGTGAAGTGACGATGTTCCAACCCGCCCGGCCGCCGCTGATGTGGTCGATGGACGCGAACTGCCGGGCCACGGTGAATGGTTCGCTATAGCTGGTGGACAGGGTGGCAGCCAGACCGATTTTGGTCGTGTCCATGGCCAGGGCCGCCAACAACGTCACGGGCTCGAAACGGTTGAGAAAGTTGGGGTGGGACTTTTCGCTGATGTACAGACCGTCGCCAAAAAACACGAAGTCCAGCTTGGCAGTTTCGGCTTTTCGAGTCAGTTGCCGGTAGTAGTCCAAGTTAATAGCGGCGTCGGCCACGGCGTTGGGATGCCGCCAAGAGGCCATGTTGCTTCCGGTTCCGGCTAGAAACGCGCCCAGACGCATCTTCCGCTCATTCGTCATCTTGTAACCTTCCCTCTATCGGTAGTTAGCGGTAACGTATCGATTAGGTTTTTCGTCATTCCCGCGGAGGCCGAAATCCATGGAACGATTGCAGCTTCTACGCGCCTAGACACCGGCTTTCGCCGGTGTGACGGTTAGGTACCTTCTTATCCCGTCGGGGGTAGCTTCAACGCCGCTCAATGTATCGATTTAAGAGCCAATCGGATTTCCTTGACCTTTGATCAAACCTGGACCTGTTCAAATAACTCGCTCAGTAATTCATAGGAGTGGAGTCTTTTCTTAAAGTCGGGGATGACCGTTTGGATGATTAATTCGTCAACTTGGTATCGACGCTGAATATCGGCCAATTTCTCTCCGACAGTGTCTGGAGAACCGTATATCACATTGGCCTCTTGAACCTCGAAGGTGCACCGTTCCTCGGACTGCCTGCTGTATTCTTCGGCCGCATCCAGAGAAAACACGGTCAGCGTCCTGCCATTTTCCACGTAGATCCGGACCAGCTTTATCTGCGAAGCGTACTCTTGGGCTTCTTCATCAGAGTCGGCCGCAATCACCGGTAAAGCCAGCATAGTCTGTGGCCGGGCGCCGTTGGTGATGTCGAACTGATTCCGGTATGTTTCAACGGCCTCGGTCATCATGACGTCATCGTTGTTAAGGAACAACGCGTACACGTAAGGCAAACCCAGCTTTGCCGCGGTTTCCGCACTGGAAGGGGTAGTGCCAAGAAGGTAGACGTCGGCAGGTTGGGACGGCGCTGGGCTGGCGCGCAATCCGTAAAGAGCGTTGCCCTCCTCCAATTGGTTGTGGAGGAATTGAATCAGCTCCGCTAATTTTTCCGCCACCGGTATTGATTCCGGCGCAGTGTCCTGCCGCAAAGCCTGGGTCGACCGGGGCATGCCACCTGGCCCCCCGCCGATCCCCAGGTCCACCCTCCCCGGAGCGAGGGATGCCAGAACGTTGAAGTTCTCCGCCACCTTATACGGGCTGTAATGCTGTAGCATCACGCCGCCGGAACCGACCCGGATACGCGAGGTTTTGGCCAGGAGATGGGAGATCAGCACTTCAGGGGAAGACCCCATCACCCGGCTGGAGCCGTGATGCTCGGCGACCCAGAAACGATGATACCCCCATCCCTCCGCCTTCTGAGCCAGCTCGATGGTGTGTTGAAAGGCTTCGGTGGCGGTTTCGACACCGTTCACCGGGCTTTGATCCAGGATGCTCAGCTTCAAACCGGCGTTTCCCCTATTTACTTCCTCATCGACATGGTGATTCAGAAGTCCTATTAGCCCATGATTTTACACCGGCCAGACCTCCAGCGCACCGGCGTTATATAGCTGGGGCATAGGTATTTTGAAGCTCTTATTGAACGTGAACGCCGAAAGGGCATCGAGTTGGTCATCGTCCAAACCTTCAAAGAGCCACACGTGGCGCAAGGCTTCCGAGGACATTGGCATCGCCTCCGTAGAGCGGGTTGATTATCTGTCAAAGTACAACGTCATTCTGAGGAGCGTAGCGACGAAGTATCTCAACGCGGGAGACAGGTTCGTCTCCTTAAGCCGAAGGATCAGAATGACAAAAGTGGCGTGAGAGGCCCTCGCAGTGCCTACTCGTAAGAATCCCGGAGGACACGGCTCTTACGAGTTGACGATTTCCTCGTACGTGGGCTCAGGCATCCCCTTTTTCCAAGTGGGGTCCCTTAGCTCAAGCCTATTCCCGCTGGGGTCGAAGAAGTACAACTCTCTACCGGTAAATACACCCTCGGCACGGTAGGTCAGGTAGGCCACTTCAACTTGATTTGCCTGAAATACCTTGAAGGCCTGATCCAATGTTTCCGGGCTCACCGTGAACGAATGGTGAACCTTTTTCTCAACTTCCGCCATGTCGTGCACCGGCTCTTCCCGCTCGCACAACAGGATGTTATGGTCGCCGACGTTGAAGCAGGACATCATTGAATTGCCCAACCGGCCCTTGGCGGTCAAGCCGAGGAGTTCGCCGTAGAACCTTTCCGACTCCGCCAAATCGTTGACGGGAATGGACCAATGGGTAACACCTGTAATCTTTATTACTCCCATCTTAGCTCCCTTATGACTATCTGAGTCCGCCAATGGTATCACGACCAGCGGGCGGCCTTCCTACATCTACCTGGCTCAATAACTTGTAGGGGCACGGCTAGCCGTGCCCCTAAACCCTACCAACTCGATACTTGTAGACACCGGACACACCAAGATGGCTACCTCAGATAAGGAATCACCCGTTCGTTCATCAGCCGCAGGTTGTTCATCTGTAACTCGTACCGTATTTGGCGGCCGAAATTAATCTCGTAGATTATCTGGTCCAACTGGAGGTCTTCAATCAGTTGCCCCAACCGGTCGACGATAGCCTCAGGAGTGCCGTACACCACCTTGTCCCGCAACCAGTCGTCGTAAGTCATTCCCTGGATTTGTTCCGCCTGCGCCTCCCAGTTCCCGCTGGTGCCCTCCCGTGAGGCGCTGCCGGCTACACGCTGGCCCAGGTTGTACACCGAGGCCATGGCGCTCTCCATGGGCTGTTCGTATGCGTCCTCAGCCTTCTCTGCCGCGTAGACAGGCACCCGCAACCCCACGTTGCCTTTCCCTGGATGTCCCGCTTGCTTCCAGGCTTCCCGGTAGTTCTGTATGTTGGGCGCCAATTCAGCCAGGGAAAAGACCCGGGAGGGGTTGATGAAGATCGGATATCCCATACGCCCGATGATGGGAAAGGTCTCCGCGGAAGTGATCCCCACCCTTATGGGCGGATGGGGGTCTTGAAACGGTTTGGGACGGACTTTCAGATTGTGACACTGGTAGTGTTCACCTTCGAAGGAGAACTCCTCGGTGGTCCAAGCCTTCAGGATGATCTCCAGATACTCTTCGAACCTGCCCCGGCTTTCTGGGAAAGGCGAGTTGAACGCGTCATGATGGTCGGGGAAAGTGCCCCGGCCTATCCCCAATTCCAGCCTACCTTGGCTGATGTGGTCCAGGGTGGCTGCCTCCTCGGCGATCCTGATCGGATTGTTCAGCGGAAGAAGCAGCACGCCGAAACCCAGCCTGATTCGCTTGGTGCGCGCGGCAACGGCGGTTGCTACGGTGAGGGGAGCGGACAGGACGCTGAACGGGGAGAAATGGTATTCGGCCAACCAAACCGAGTCCACGCCCATGCTCTCCGCCTCGTCCACCATGGTGAAGCCTTGGGCAAACGACTCTTGATCGGTGTAGCCGTCAGGCGCTGGGAACTCAAGGAAAAGTCCGAACTCCATGGGACCTCCGGATTTTGGCGGAACTGTAGCTTTATTTGATCGTTGCCGCCGGGGTCTCCGGGTACATGCGGCCCATCAAGGCTTCGCGCCAGTCCAAGTCGAAAGGAATCACGTCCTCCGCCGACCGGACGTTGTAGTAAGTCGGCGCCACACCCGGAGGGTCGCCCCCGTCCATCACCGTGTTCACTGCTTCTTCCAGCATTTTTCGGGTGGCGACGATGGCCATGTCGGAAGGCCCAAGAAATTCCTTGGTACGGTCCACGATACGGCCCATGCTTTCTTGGATGGCGCGGTCCTGAATGTTGACGCCGGTAATGCCGGTGAAGGTCTCGTCCTTCTGGACCTGGCGGTTGATCATGTAGTCGTTGGAACGATTTTTGACGGAACGGAAGCCGTTTTCAACGTCGATGTCGGATCCGAAGTTGTTGCCCGAACCCCGGTTGAGACCCTCTTCCGGTAGCAGCGGGTCTTCGCCCCAGCTATAGCCCCAGTTGTAAACCATGACGTTATGGTCGTCGATGGGGATCCAGAAATGGCCGTCGACCAAGGGCTTTTTGCTGCCGCTGGGGCGGATCTGGGTGAAGGGCATCACGAAGTGATAAGCACGCACATAATTGCCTTCGTCACCCAGGGGCCGGATGCCGTAGTAACGGTAGCCGTAGTCGGTAACGTCCACCTCCAGAGCAGGGGCCGCGCCCTGGACAAAGGGGGAATCGATCGGGATCCCCGGCTCGTTGGTTTCAGTGGTAGTCCGTCGGTGTAGTATTGGGGCGTGGGATGTGTCGATACCCCCTTCCAGTGCTTGTAGCCAGTTGCACTCTTGCACCACCTTGCTCATGTACCGGTGGCTCTCGGGTACCTGAGTCCACTCGAACTTAGGCGGCGCGGGCATCTTCTCAACCGGCCCCATGTAAGCCCAGATCACGTCGCCCATCTCCACCGTCGGATAGGCGGTGAGCTTGACTTTATCCGCGAACTGGTTCGGCTCGTTCATCTGGTCGACACAATTTCCATCAACGTCGTACTTCCAGCCGTGATACACGCAGCGCAGCCCGCACTCCTCATTACGTCCGAACCACAAAGAGGCAAGCCGGTGGGCGCAGAATTCGGCGATCAGGCCGATACGTCCATTGGTGTCCCGGAACGCGAGCAGTTCTTCACCCATGAGCTTGACCCTGACCGGCGGGCAATCAGGTTCCGGAATCTCGAAGGACAACAATGCCGGGATCCAGTATCGTCTCAGGGTGTCACCCATCGGAGTGCCCGGACCGATTCCGGTCAACAGGTCGTTCTGCTCTCTACTCAGCATAAAACGTCTCCTAGTCCAGACGAGATCGGGGAGCCGCCCCGCAATGGCCTCAGTATAAAGCATAGTGCCGCTGTGGGGTCAAGGAAATCCGGCTAGGCCGGGTTGCCGGAAAGCCGATGGGGGTGAGAGACTAGCCCCATGGAATCGAACGCACCGGAGTTAAACACATCGGCAGTTCGAGGTCTAAACCGCATCCTACCCTCTTCGATGAGGTACGGCCATTTCCGATTTTACTGGTTAGGCCTCCTAGCCGGAGTGACGGGACACCAGATGTTACTCAGCTTCACCCTGGGTTGGCTGATGTTCCAACTGACCGGGGAGGAGCGGGACCTGGCGTTCTTGGGAATCGCCATCGCCGTCCCCGCCATGACCCTCAACGTAGTCGGCGGTACCCTGGCCGACCGTCTGGAACCCAAGTTTTTGGTCGCCATGGCCCAGTCCATCTCGGCAACGGTGGTGGTGGGCCTGGCTATGTTGGTAATGACGGAACGGGTCGAGGTGTGGCACCTGCTGGCGGCTGCCGTTGCCATCGGCGCATTGCAAGCCTTCGATCAACCAAGCCGGGCCGCCGTATTTCCCCGGCTGGTGGAGCGGGAACACATCGTCAGTGCCGTGACTATGTCCGAGTTGGTTTGGAACGGCGTTCGGGTGTTGGGGCCCACACTGGCAGGAATCCTTATAGAGCAATTGAGTATCGAAGCCTCCATGTTGTTCAGCGCCGGGACCTTTTACATCATGGGGACGGTGACGGCATTCCTCAGACTTAGGCCCCGGCCGCCGGCCACGGGACGTGTATTGCAACAGGCGTTAGAGGGTTTGCGCTACGTGAGAAAGCACGAGATTTTTTCCCTCATCATGCTCCTGACATTTTGCAACAGCATGTTCGGTATGACCTTCGTTCACCTCATGCCGTCTTTTGCCAAGGAGGTGCTGGGAGTGGGGGCCGACAAGATTGGCATATTACTGGGCGCTTCGGGCGCAGGGGCAATCCTGGGCACGATTACCGTCGCCAATCTTCGAGGGCGTCACCCCAAAGGACTGGCGATACTAGGCGGGGCAATGGCGTACGGACTGGCGTTATTGTTGTTCGCCGCGGCCGCCTCCCAGGGTTGGTATTTGACAAGCATGGGCATGCTATTCATCGTGGGAATCACCAACTCAATCTACTTGGTAGGCGGGATGAGCACCATCCAACACCTGGTGCCGGACCGGCTAAGAGGCCGGGTGATGGGTGTCTACGCCATCACGTGGAGCTTGGGTCCTTTTGGGATGGTCCAGGGCGGATTCATCGCCCAGTATTTTGGCGCTCCGGTGGCAGTGGCCGTGGGAGCAACCCTGATTATCCTGGTGGCGATATCCATCTTCTTATTCAGTTCCAGGCTGCGCGGGCTGCGGGCCGAGATGCCGGCGGAGCTGCAGTTGGCTTACGCCGAGTGACCATTCCTGTGCCGCCCAGTCCATCTGAGCGCCAAGGGCGGGCGGTGCTCCACGATTGACAATCGGGGGTTTGCGGCCATATTCTCTTGCCGGTCCCCATGCGTAATCGCATTAACAATGTCCAATCTGTTTCAGATAACTCAAACGCCAAAATCTCGCCAAGGGAGAGTGTAGATGGAAAACATTGGACGCAAAATGGTGGAGATCGCCGAGATGGCTGTAGCCTCACTGTCGGCCAAGGAGGTCCACGAAAAGAAGGAAGCCGGAGAGTCGATCGTGATCCTGGACGTTCGTGAGCCGGACGAATGGGAACAGGGAGTTATCGAGGGCGCGGTGCTGCTATCCAGAGGACGCATAGAAAGCAGATTAGAAGAATTGGTCCCAGACAAGGACGCTCTGATCGTAACCCATTGAATGGGCACCGCGCGAGCTGCCCTGGCAGGGCAGACAATGAAGGCCATGGGCTACACGAACGTGGTCTACATGGCCCCTGGATTCAATTCCTGGAAAGAAGAGAATCTTCCCTTTGTAACGCCGAGCTAGGTAACAAACTCAAACCGTATCGGCAACGATGACCGTCCTTGGACAAGCTCAGTACGAACGGAGGAGGTCCACCCCATCCGTTCGTGGTGAGCCCTTCCCGTTCGTACTGAGCTTGTCGAACCACCCACTCCGTTAGGTGAGGTTCGTTCCCCCCGTTCGTGATGAGCCTGTCGAAGCACCCACTCCGGACGAAGCCGGCCAGGTGGTGGCACGCGTCGGAGAAAAGGTACGCATGGGCGGTGGGACTATAACGTATCCCCCCATTTGGGAGAGTACCTGCTTCGGCACCTGCCTCCCAGTTGTCCAGGACCTTACTGGGTTGTAGGAGAGGTCGTCACCGGCCCGCCACAGGGCAATCCCTATATCATCTCCACCGAATGAATCTCATATGAGCCGCAAGCCCAACCAACGTTCAGCGGACGGTTTGGTTTCCCAGGTCCAGGACCTTCTTCGCCATATCCGCATAGAGTTTCCAGGCGTCCTCGGGTTTTCTTAACGCCTCGGGGTCGTCCAGGTAGGTGTCCAGCAGAACGTATTCGCAGCCGATACTTTCCAATTCCGCCATGTCGCGGTGTATCTGGTCAAGGGTACCCTCGCCCACCACCCGTTCCTCTTCAGGCATCGGTGAACCGGTCACGTGCAGTTTGACTCTTGGGCACAGCGCGGGCACCGGACGCCCCTCCTCGGCCGCGATCTCTTGAAGGCGGGGAATGCCCGTGTTCTTGAACCAGTCCATGCGCATTCGGATGGGATGCCAGGCATCGCCGTACCGGACGGCCCGGCGCAGGGCTGCGTCGCTGGGACCGCCCACCCAGATCGGAATATGTGGGGACCGCAGTGGCCGGGGGGCGGTGTCCACGTCCTTGAACGACACGTACCGGCCTTCGTACGAAGCCAGGTCTTGAGTCCACAGGAGCTTGATAGCTTCCAGGTATTCGTTGGTGATAGCCCCTCTTCTCTTGTATTCCACTCCCAAGCCTGCGAACTCTTCTTGTGCCCAGCCGATACCCACGCCCAGAATCACCCGCCCGCCACTGAACTGATCGATGTTGGCGAATGCCTTGGCGATCTCCAACGCGCTGCGGTAGGGCACGATCAAGACCGTCGTCCCAATCTCGATGGTCGTGGTGATGCCGGCCAGCCAGGCCAGGGTGGACACCGGTTCGTAAAATGGGGCCGGATACCGCCCCTGAACGTCCGGCGTGATGCCGATATGGTCCGACGTCATCAGCAGATGGTAGCCCAATGATTCAGTGAGCTGCGCCCAGCGCTTGATGGAATCGGGGCTGGCGCCCGGCCCAAAGTTAATAAGGTTCACGCCGACTTTCATCACAAACTCCTTGCTTTTTGAGGTTGAAATCACCGCAGAGACGCAGAGGTCGCCGAGTTATCTTTTTTGTCTAATTTCTCTGTGCTCTCTGCGTCTCTGCGGTGATTTCACGGCCACCGTCTTGCGCCAAAAGTTCCCCAGGCGCATACTGTGCGATGTTCCGAAACTCTTCGTCAAGAGGCTTTCCATGGATAAAGCGGACATTCCATTTCTAACCGTGGCTCAACTCTCCGAGCTTATCAAGAATCGGACGGTATCACCAGTGGAGGCGGTGGAAGCTTACCTGGACCGCATCGACAGCCTGAACGGCACGTTGTACGCCTACCTAACCGTCTGCCGCGAAGAAGCGTTACAGGCCGCCCGGGAATCGGAGCAGGCTTTGGACCGGGCCGAGTATAGGGGCCCCATGCACGGCATTCCGGTGGCGGTCAAGGATCAGATCAACACCGCGGGGATCCGCACCACCACCGGCACACCAATATTCAAGGACTTTGTACCCGGCGAAGACGCCACGGTAATGGCCAACCTGAAATCGGCGGGCGCGATTCTGCTGGGCAAGCTCAACATGACCGAGTTCGGCACCACCAGCCTGTCCCACGCCTTCGACACAGCCCGCAATCCCTGGGACCCGAGCCGGTTTACCGGCGGCTCCAGCAGCGGCTCCGGGGGCGCCACGGCCGCCTTCATGTGCGCCACATCCCTGGGCGAAGATACCGGGGGGTCGGTACGTGGCCCCGCCGCCTGGTGCGGCTTGGTCGGCCTCCGCCCCACCTGGGGCCGGGTCAGCCGCTATGGATTGAGGCCGGGAATGTGGTCCATGGATACCGTCGGCCCCATCTCTCGCACCGTGGAAGACTGCGCATTGACCCTTCAGGCAATCGCCGGCCGCGACCCGAACGACTCCTATACCTGGGACGTGCCGGTGCCCGATTACCGTGGCGCGTTGAACGCCGACGTTCGGGGCACCAAGATAGGCATATTGAAGGAGTTGCTGCACACGGACATGGTGGACCCCGAGGTTAGGGACGCCGTTTCTCGCGCGGCCAATTCTCTGGCGGAGTTGGGCGCGGAGGTGGAAGAGGTTTCCATACCTTTGGCCAGCCACTCCAACACGATCTCCACGATTCTAAGGGTGGAGGCCCCGACCAACTACCGGGACCTGATCCGTAACCGTTTACAGGAGATCGAACACGACAACCGGATCGCCTACCTCACCTGGAGCATCACGCCGGCGCTGGCCTACTACAAAGGGCTGAAGCTACGGGCGTTGCTGCGCGAGCATGTACTGGAAGCGCTGAACGGAGTGGACGTACTGCTGATGCCGACGATGGGTGTCGCCGCGCCCAAGGTCGAGCCGGACCCGGTCATCGATTCCATCGAGAAAACCAACCGGAACCGTGCCGGCATGACCACGACTTTCAGCCTGGCTAGCTCCCCGGCGGTGAGTATCAACTGCGGCTTCACGTCGGAAAATCTTCCCATCGGCCTGCAGATCGGCGGCAAACCTTTCGCAGAGCAGACCGTTCTCAATGTGGCCTACGCTTATGAGCAAAACACCGATTGGCACAACCGGCGTCCGCCGATCGGGTAGATGTCACTTCAAAGGGTGGTTCGACAAGCTCACCACGAACGGACAGAGAACCTATCGCCGTTCGTCCTGAGCTTGTCGAAGGACCCAACATCCCGCCAAAACCAGTTTTCCAATAGCATCAAGAAACAAGGAGGACACGTTGCCTAAAGCCGAGTACGAGTTTTTCAACCACGACGCCGTCTCTTGGACCCCGGTGGAGGCCGGTTCCGGCGCGGCCGCCGAGGGAATGGTTGAGAAGATCCTGAACTGGGACGAAGAGGCCGGAGTCTCCACCAGGATGCTCAAGTTCCCTCCTGGTGTAGAGACCTCCGAAGTGATCTTCCACGATTTCTGGGAAGAGGTGTTCATCCTAGAGGGCGAGCTACACGATAAATCGATCAGCACCACCTTCACCGGCGGGATGTACGCTTGCCGCCCTCCCGAAATGCCCCACGGCCCCTACATCTCGCCCATTGGCTGCACGACTTTTGAAGTCCGCTATTACCGCAAGTAACCCGATCCACCGGAGGTTCAACCTATGGCCAGTTTGGCCGTCATCAACATCGGCGCCATAGCGTCGGGGGATCTGGCCCAACCGGTCCTGGACGGTGATTGCGTGCTGGTGGAGGATGGGAAGATTAGCGCCATTGGTGGGGCGGACCAGTTGAACGCAAACTCCTCCGACACCGTCATCGACGCTTCCGGCGCCACCGTCCTGCCCGGACTGATCGACTCCCATTTCCATGTGGCCATCGGCGAGTACCAGCCCCGGCAGAAGGTAGTAGACTTCATCGACAGCTACACTCATGGCGGCGTCACCAGCATGATCTCGGCGGGTGAGATTCACATGCCGGGACGGCCCAATGACGCCGCGGGAGTGAAAGCCTTGGCCATCATCGCCCAACGGTCCTATAACGCCTTTCGGCCTAACGGGGCCAAGGTCCACGCCGGAGCGGTGGTGCTGGAGCCGACGCTACAAGAAAAAGACTTTGAAGAGTTAGCGTCGGAAGGGATCTGGCTGGCTAAATTCGGCTTCGGTAACTACCGGGACCCCTACGACGGCGAACCTCAGATCAGGTGGGCCCAGAAAAACGGCTTTAAAGTGATGTGCCATAGCGGGGGCAGCTCCATTCCCGGCAGCACCGCCATCTCGGCGGAGCATCTGCTGCGCCTCAAACCCGACATATGCGGGCACGTCAATGGTGGGCCGACTTCTCTGGACAATGACGGACTGCGCCGCTTGGTGGCGGAGACCGGCCTCTATCTGCAACTGGTACAGGCGGGAAACCTTCGCTCATCCCTCTTCATCTTGGGCTTGGCGCAAGAACACGAGGCGATGGAACGGGTAGTAGTCGGCAGCGACACGCCAACAGGCACGGGCATGATGCCACTTGGGGTAATAAAAACGGTCACCGAGCTGTCATCTTTGGGAGGCATCCCGGCCCCTACGGCATTGTGTTTGGCCACCGGCAACAACTCTAAAGCCTGGGAATTGAACTCGGGAATCATCGCACCAGGCAAAGACGCCGACCTGATTATCGCCGACGCTCCCAACGGCTCGACCCGTAGCGACCTGTTTTCCGCCATGGAGAACGGCGACGTTCCCGGAATCGGAGTGGTAATAATAGATGGCGAGATAAGGGTCGTCCGCAGCCGCAACTCCCCACCCCCCACCAAGGTCCCCCGGGTACTAAAACAGCCCACGCCCCCGCTGCCCAGCTTCTAGGGGGCCATCCTTCCCCGCTCCAATTTCCTTCCCCGTTGCTGGGATTTCGCCCTCAGAAAGGGGACTCCAACTGTCCCCTCGCTTTCATTTCCTGAGGTAGTAAGCTGTAATAAATGAAGGTATTAACCGGCGTGGGAACGCCCACCTCTCGGCCAAGTCGTACCACCGCGCCATTCTGGACTTCCAACTCGGAGGGGCGTCCCTCCATGATGACACGCTGCATGGAGACCGTGGCATTCGATTGTACTGATTCCAACTGGGCTATTGCCGTCTTGGCTTCATCTCCCGTCAAAACGATGCCTTGAGCCCGCGCCACGGACTCGGTCTCATATACAATATGCCTCGCCATTTCCCAGGTTTCAGGAAGGCTGCGCCGAACCCCAGCCGGGGCTCGTGTCACCGCGCCTCCCCCACTGACCGCACATATAAACATCATTTTTTGCCAAAGCGCAGCCCGGATGTTCGGTGGAATATCCGCCTTTACCCCCGCTCGCTCGAACGCCTGGAGCAGCCGCTCCGTGCGTGGGCAGGCATGATTATCCACCTCACCAAACCTCACGAACGGATCGACCGCGGCGTGCCGGATGTGGCCCGGACCTACGGTATAGCTTACGATCCCACCAAGCCCGCCCAGTACAGCCTCTTCACCCAACACCGCCGAAAGTTGCGACGGAGCTTCAACACCGTTCTGAATAGGAAGTACACAGGTCTCCGGGCCAATCATCGGGCGCATGGCTTCGGCTGCTTCAGTTAATTGCCGCGCCTTCACACCCAATATGACTACGTCCACTGCCCCCACGTCCGCAGGGTTGTCGGTGGCGACTGAAGGACTGAACACAAAGTCGCCTTTGATGCTATCCACCCTCAGCCCTTGGTCCCTAATAGCTGCGAGGTGGGCGCCGCGGGCAATGATGGCGACCTCTTCTCCCGCTTGGGAAAGGCGGCCACCTAGATAGCCTCCAAATCCGCCGGCACCAAACACGGCGAATCTCATGCTTTCCTCCAGTGTCTGATTACCGGGTTGTTCCGAGTGGAACCAAAATCTAGATAGATGGCCGCTGCTCGAACCACCGGGCTTCCTGCTGGTAGGCGTAGGCGGCGCGGATGACTCCGGGCTCGTCGAAGGGTTTGCCGGCGATCTGCATCCCAACGGGTAGGCCAGAGGCTGTGAAGCCGCAGGGGACGGAGATGGCCGGGAGACCCGTCAGGTTGAAGGGAGCGGTAAAGCTGGGACCCCTGACCGTGCTGGTAGCATCGTAGCCCTCGAAGGCCGCCGCCGGCTGGGTCATGGTGGGAGTAACTAGAACGTCCACCTTCTGTAAAACTGCGGCGAACTCCCGGTTGACCAGCTTTCGAACCCGCTGTGATTGGACGTAGTCGCTGGCGCTGAACATTCCGCCGATACGGAATCGGGCGCGCACCATTTCGCCGAAGTCGTGGGGCCGTGTCCGCAGATTCTTCTCGTGAAAGGCGAAGGCCTCGCTGAGCATGATGACTGAGTTGGCCGCCCGAACGTATTCCAGACTGGGTATCGTCACTTCCTGCAAGTTTGCCCCCAATCCCTCCAACACCTTCAAACCATTTTCCACCGTGGCGACGACCTCCGGGTTCACGTTCTCGTGGGGAGCGAAGAAGAAGTGGCGGGGAACGCCGATGGTTAGTCCCTTGATGTCTTCCCTTAGCGATAGCGAATAGTCCGGCACCGGTGCAGTGCTGGTGGTGGGGTCCTTGGGATCGTATCCCGCCAGCGCCTGCATCATGTATGCCGTATCTTCCACCGTCCAGGTCATGGGACCGCAATGGTCTTGGGACCAACTCAGGGTCACCACCCCCGCCCGGCTGACCCGGCCATAGGTTGCTTTAAGCCCAACGATTCCGCACAGGGAAGCTGGGCCACGGATCGACCCACCAGTGCATGATCCCAACGCGGCCATTGCCTGGCCCGAAGCCACGGCAGACCCGGAGCCGCTACTGGAGCCTCCGGTAATATGGTCCAGGTTCCAGGGGTTGCGGGCCGGAGGGAAGGGCGTGGTGAAGTCGGGCCCGCCCAGAGCGAACTCGTGCATCGCCAATTTGCCCAACAGAGTGCCTCCGGCGGCTTTCAGACGGGCCGTGGTCGTGGCATCCTCCGTGGGCACCCGGTCGATATACACCTTTGATCCGGCCGTGGTCGTAACCCCGGCGGTGTCGTAGAGGTCTTTCAGGGCGAATGGAATCCCGTGCAAAGGCCCCTTGTAGTCGCCACGGCGTATCTCCGCTTCGGCAAGGCGAGCGTCATCTAGGGCCTGTTCTTTCAATACAATGATGTACGAGTGCAACCGGTCGTCGGTGGCTTCTATCCGGTCGAGAAATGCCTGGGTAAGCTCAACCGGTGAAAGTTGTCCGCTTTTCAGCAGTCCGGCCGCTTCCCGGATGGTCAGATGGTAAAGATTAGTTTGGGAGGTCGTCATCTCTTCCCCTTTTCGGTATATTCGGCATTCAAGATGGATTCAAGTAGCCAACCGGCGAATCAAGCAGACGGCCATTCGGGATGGAAATTCAAGCCAATCTCTTCAGCCTGCAGATCGATGGAGTGCAGTTGCTGAATGTAATGGGAGTACATGTCGTACAAAGGTTTCAACTCGTCCAACTCTTGCTGGCTCATGCCAAGCCCGGCCCGGTCGCTCATAAGCTTGAACTCTTCGGGGGTTACCATGTCTCCTGGTGATGTTGCCATAGCGTTGCTCTCTCCAGACCAAACGTGGGAACGATAAATTGTTCCTCAGTGGCCAACGTGATATCGTGGGCGCGAAGGAGACAACGGCTCTCCTGAATTTAGGCCGGTCTCCTGCACGGCCCTAGTTTACACCCGCACGGGTTCGGGTCAACCGCCGTCACACTTTTTCGAGGAAGAAATATGCAGCCTTTAGAGGGCATCAGGGTCCTGAGCGTCACCGTTTACTTGGCGGGGCCGTTTTGCGCCATGAACCTGGCCCGGTTGGGCGCCGAAGTCATCAGGGTGGAGATTCCCGGAAGGGGCGACCCGGTGCGGGGAAACGGTCCCTTTGCCGGGGCCGACGGCTGGCACGACGAACCCCAGAACAGCAATGACCTTTCGACTCGTTTTCTCAAACGGGCCCAGGGAGTCAAGAGCGTCACCCTGGATCTGAAGCACCCCCAGGGCAAGGAGATGTTTCTTGAACTCGCCAGGTCCTGCGACGTGGTCCTGGAAAACCTGGCTCCCGGCTCGATGCGGCGCTTGGGACTGGGATATGACGAAGTTTCCCAGGACAACCCCGGCATTGTCTACGCCTCCATATCCGGCTACGGACAAACCGGCCCCTACGCCGAAAAACCGGCCCACGACCCCCAGATTCAAGGGATGAGCGGCCTCATGGACATCAACGGCGACGCGGATGGACCGCCCACCAGAGTCGGATTTTACATCGGCGACCTGGTTACACCCCTGTTCGCCTGCTACTCCATCCTAGCCGCCCTCCGGGAGAAGGACCGGACCGGCCAAGGCCAATACCTGGACGTTTCCATGATGGATACTCTTGTGTCTCTCATGTTCATGGAGAATCTGGAGGAAAACATCGAGTACGGCCAGCCGTTGCGCACTGGCAACATCAGCCGCAACGGCCCCACCGGGCTGTATCACGCCAGCGACGGCGACGTATCCCTTACCGTTACCAGCGACGAGCAGTGGGCCAGACTGGCCCGGGCGTTGGACGCACCCCAATTCTTGGAGGACCCCCGGTTCGAAAGTTATGTCACCCGCACGGCCAACGTGGAGGAAGCGCGGCAGCAGATCCAAGCCATCATCGGAGAGTTCACGTTGGAAGAAGCCCTGAATCGCCTTGAGAGCCATGATGTGCCCTGCGCCCAGGTACGCACCGCCGAACAAGTGATGAACGACCAGCACTTCTGGGACCGGGGCAGTCTGATGCCCCTGCGCCACGCCGGATTTCCCAAGCCGGTAAAGGGAGTTGCTTCGGGCTTCCCCGTGATCTTTTCCGGCGGACCTCTGCCGGAAATGTCAGGCGCTCCAACCTTGGGAATGCACAATCAAGAGATTTTTTCCAAGCTTCTGGGACTGGACGAATCGGACCTGGCCAGCCTGAAAGAAAGCGGCGTGATTTAAATCGGATTTGCGGACGTCAATCCGTTCCAGATATTAGGGGAAGGACAATGGTCACACCAGAGCAACGAGTCAACATTCTGCAAGCAGAGGCGGAATCATTTAAGACCTACTTGAGTTGCCTCCCCGCCGAAGCCTGGAATCAACCTAGCGCCTGCGAGGGTTGGACGGTGGCCGACGTGGTCGGCCATCTGAACGGGCAGAACTTCGCGTCTCGGGTTGCCCGGGGACTAGCGGATGACGCCTCACCTCCCGAAGGCGCACCGTTGGTGGAACACCACGACGAGGACCGCTTCGCCGAGGACATCTTTCAGCGGGCATTGTCGAACCGGGAAGAACACGGTGAGAATCTGCTGGAATCTTTCATTCCCCGTCTTGATGAGTCCGTTCAGGTGTTTAACACCGTCGGGCCGAACGACTGGGAGAAGCCCTGTTATTGGCCTCCGGGACCTGAACCGGTACGAACATTGTTAGACATGCGGATCGCCGAATTAACCATGCATGCTTGGGATATTCGATCCACCTTCGATGCCGGCTATCGCCTTTCTGACGATAGCGTCCGCGTTCTGATGCAAACAGTGGACCGGGCTGTTCGCCGAGCCTTCCGCCCCGACGTCGACATACAAAGCGAAATTCGATACCGGTTCGAAGTGATGGAGCCATTCGAGACTGCCTACGATGTGGTGATGGCCGCCCAGGGTACCCACGTTGAGCCCTCCGGCAAGCAAGGGGCCGACGTTACCTTTCGATGCGACGGAGAGACTTACGTGTTGGTCATGTACGGCCGGCTCAGCCCGGAAGACGCCACGGCTCAGGGCCGATTGACCTTCCAAGGCGACTCGGAACTGGCCGGAAGCTTCGGGCGTCGATTCAAGGGAGGTTAGGGCGTTGGCGCAACTCCCTGCCGGAATCACTCAGGTGCTAATCCGATGAAACGGGCGCTGGTGATCCGCCACGCGCCGGTCGAAACTCTGGCCGCAAACTTTACATCGGTTCTGCAATCTGAGAACTTTCAACTCGAGCCGTTGAACATTTTTAAAGATGCTCCCGTGTACCGATCGTTCCAAGCTCCTCCCTTGGAGGACATCGGCCTAATCATCGCACTAGGCGGTCCCATGTCAGCCAACGACGACTACCCGGTCCTGCGCGAAGAATGTGAGTACTTAAGAAGCGCCATGGCTGCGGGGAAGCCGGTGATGGGTATCTGTCTCGGCGCCCAGATCATGGCCAAGGCGCTGGGTGGCAAGGTGGAGGCCACCGGCGGATATCAATTCGGACTGAGCAGGCTGTTAATCACTGAGAAAGGCGCCGCTGATCCGGTGTTCGGCAAGATCGACGTGCCCTTGGCGCCCACCCTGCACGGCGAATGCTTTACCATCCCCAAGGATGCGGTCAAGCTGGCAGAAGGGTATATGCTGTGCCGGGACGGCGCGTACCGACGCATCAACATGGCCTTTCGATACCATGATTCCTACGCCTTCCAGTTCGAACCCCAGCTTACGTTGGAAGAACTGAAGGTGTGGAACAAAGAGTTCCCAGGAGACTATGAACTGATGGGGGACCGGTTCGACGCTAGGGAAGAGTCCGCCCGAAACCTGCGGGAGTTCGCCAAGTTTGCTCCCTATCACGAGGCTCAGATGCGGGAGATGCTACTGGCTTTTTTGCGGAACGTGGCTTAGCGATCGGGATCATCATTCCATCATCCAACGTAATACTACCAATCATTGTGGGAGGACAATCATGGAAAAGATTCGACATAACCACCCAGATATCGCACCGTCGGGTACCTCATATAGCAGAACCGTGCGCGCCGGAAATCTTCTATTCATCGCGGGTTGCACCGCCCGAGGCACGTCGTCTCAAGGCAAAGACTTGATGACCCAACTTCGAGTCACACTGGACCGGATCGTGCGTGTTGTAGCCGCCGAAGGTGGCACTCCCGGGGATATCGTCAAGATAACTACTTACGTCACCAGCATCTCCGAGTGGCGCGAGAACACCTCCGCCCAGGATTACCTATTCGCGGAATTTTTCCAGGGCGCTTACCCGGCCAACACCCTGGTTGAGATTAGTGCGCTAGCCGAGCCTGGCCTGGATGTGGAGATCGAGGCCATCGCCGAACTGGGATAGGTCACCTTGGTGCAAGATTCGCCTTGATGTGGTAACTTGGGGCGTAATCAGCAGCCTGCTTCAAAGTTCGTTCCCAGTCAGGAAATCACCGTGAAGGGGTTACTATGAGCGACATCAAAATCGAAGAAGGTGTAGTCGTTGCAAAAGGGGGAGACCGGGACCTGAAGGCAGACATCCTCCGCCCAGCCAATCAGTCTGGTCCCGTGCCCGGGATTCTGATTCTTCCTGGAGGCGGCTTCAGAAACGCCGACCGCACGCCGTTGGCGGAACGCTACGGCCTGGCATTGGCCAGCGACGGTTACGTTTGCGTAACCGCCGAGTACCGGGTGATGGATGAAGCCCCCTGGCCGGCCCAAGTCCAAGATGTCAAAGCTGAGATTCGCTGGATGCGGGCCAACAGCGCCGATCTGGGCATCGACCCGGACCTCATCGTCGTCGCCGGCAAGTCGGCGGGCGGACTCCTGGCATTGGTCGCGGCGGGCAGCAGCCACGTAAAAGAATTCGACGGAGACGGCGGGAACCCCGGCGTGAGCAGCAAAGTGGCCGCGGTGGTGGGTATGTCCCCAGTCTCCGACATTTCCGAACGGGCGGTAGACCCCGCATTCGAGCCTCTTTTCGGTAAGAACCCTAGCGCCG
>Ga0209445_1000387_pt1 | contig 24795 bp, 26 predicted proteins | sample MarorgKNORR_S2LV_4_FD_188223 | JGI IMG/M metagenome (GOLD analysis project Ga0209445, IMG submission 188223) | Marine microbial communities from the Southern Atlantic Ocean, analyzing organic carbon cycling - NADW_A/KNORR_S2/LV (SPAdes) (version 2) | ecosystem: Environmental > Aquatic > Marine >... | reverse complement strand
ACTGGAAAGATAAAAAATAATATGATATTTATAATAAAATTTGATTCAAAATGTCTGAGTTTTATTGAGATAGCAATTAAATAGTTGCTGTTCTAACGTAAATGGCCCAAATTTACGCAGAGTACATAGCTTGTACTCTTAAGTTAATATATTAATATATGAAGATAACCGAGAAAAAGGAGTTAACTATGAATCGAACGATTCTTGGTGCGCTATTTGGAATTGTAATGATTTCTAGCGCTCTCTTTGGTCAAGGCACCGTGTCTGGAACTGTTACAGATGCAGACGGAGATGCCTTACCAGGAGCAAATGTTGTAGTTGAAGGAACTGCATTGGGTGCAGCTGCTACGCTTAGCGGATCTTACTCAGTAAGCGTTCCTAATGGTACATACACAGTAACTGCTAGTGTAGTGGGTTATACATCAGAAAGTGCAACTGTAAAGGTTTCAGATTCTAACGCGTCTGCAAGCTTTTCTTTAGCATCATCTTCCGTCGCGTTAGGCGGAGTTGAAGTACTAGCTGATCGTGTAGACAATACCTCCGCAATCCCTTATGATGACTATACCAAAGCTGAAATTGATTTCAGATTAGGTGGTCGTGGATTGCCAAAAGCATTATCAACCCTACCAAACGTTTACGTTGAAAATGGTGGTGGTTGGGACGATGAAAATGTATATGTTCGTGGTTTTGACGATCGTTATACATCTTATCTGATTAATGGTATCCCTATGAATGACATGGAAAATGGTAATTTATACTTCTCTAACTGGAGTGTATTAGCTGATGTTGCATCAGTAGTACAAGTTCAAAGAGGAGCAGGATCTGTTAATCTTGCAACACCTAGTTTAGGTGGTGTGGTAAACTTTATGAGTATGCCAGCATCTTCTGAGCCAAGTGTTGTATTTAAACAACAAGCAGGACAACATTCTTACTCAAAAACTGGTATTACTATTAACACCGGTCTATTGATGGATGGTAAACTTGCGATACTGGCATCAGCGTCTAAAAGAACTGCTGACAAACTATTCGCAAGAGGTACCTACTCAGAAGCATATTCGTATTATTTCAATGCGTCTTATGCCTTTGATACAGATAATCGTCTTGAATTTGTTGCACTTGGATCACCTCAGATTCATGGACACAATTTTTGGAACAACCGTGTTTCAAACTACAGTCATGAACTAGCCCGCGATATGGGTGTTGCAGAGGAAGATTTAAGAACTGAATACGGAATGGATTTTAACCCTAGAGCAGATTATCTAGATACACCTTTTACAGGTCAAAAAGCTACTGCTAGTTGGTTACCATTTGACGGCTGGAACAATCGTTCAGCTGACATGTATTCCAGTACATTAATTAATGAAAGAGAAAACTACTTTCACAAACCAATTGTACAATTAAACTCATATAACAAGCTAAATGATACAATGACTTTAGCTTCTTCACTTTACTTTTCAGGTGGTGAAGGTGGTGGTTCCGGTTCTGCTGGTTCAATCATGTGGGGTAGTGATGGTCACAGAGACTATGACGGTACAATTTTAAGAAACCAAACTGATAATTATGTCGATGGCTATGGCTATCAATCAGCAGGTATCCTAAGAGGAAGTAGAAATAATCAACACACTTTTGGTGTAGTTTCTAAATTAGACATGGAAGTAAGTGACACGATGTCACTGACTTTTGGTGTAGATGTTAGAAGCGCAAAAGTTGAGCACTATCGTGAAGTATACAACCTATTAGGTGGTGACTTCTACTATAACTCATCTAACCCAAACTGGACAGAAGACGCACGTCACAGAACTCTTGGTGACAAGGTATTCTATGACTACACTAATACTGTAGACTGGATAGGTGGTTATGGTCAAGTAAATTATAATGATGGGGATGGTACTAATGGTTTCGCTATGTTTGGAGCAACTTCAGCTAGCTATACTAACCAAGATCATTTCACACTTGATAATAATAAAATCGAAGCAGACGCTGAGCTAGGATATCAAATGAAAGCTGGTGGAAGTCGTGCATTAAGCGACACATGGCAATTATTCGGTAATGTAAGTTACTCTGCAATGACACCTTCTCTTGATAAACTAATTAATGATTACAACAACACAGTCAATTCAGGCTTTGAAAATGAAAAAGCTACATGGTTTGATGTGGGTGCTAGATTTAAATCAGCTAACGGCGAATGGGCTGGTAGTATGAATTATTACTATGCATTATGGTCTGATAGAAATCAAAGTGGTACTTCGGAATCACTTGATGGGACTGAATCATTCTTTAGTATTACTGGATTAAATGAAAAGCACTCTGGGTTCGAATACTCTATTGCTTGGCAACCAATTCCAGTATTGAGACTTGATATTAGAGGTCATGAAAGTGATTGGAGATTTACTGATGACTTAGATTATTCTTATAATGAAGTCGAAGGTGATCCATCTAGTGAAGAAACATTAAGTCTTTATGTTAAAGACATAATGATTTCTGGTGCACCACAATCACAAACTGTTCTAATAGTAACTGGTTTCTTCAACAGATTAAAAGTATCTGCTGAAGCTGAATCATTCTCTAAACAGTACCCAAGATGGGGTTATGATGGAGCTATTCAAGACTTAGGCTTCTTATTAGGTGAAGGAAATACCTTTGCTGAAGATGCTTATGTTACGGGCAGCACAACCCTAGTAAACTTAGTTAGCAGCTATACAACCGAGCTAATGGGCAAAGATGTTACTTTAAGTGCATCAGTGTTCAATGCGCTGGATGAATTATATGTTGGTGACTTTGTTGATGCGTATGATGGTTCTGGAGACGTTGCGAATTTAAGAGTTCGTGTCGGTCAACCAAGATCATATAACGTCGGAGTGACAATTAACTATTAATCTCATTTTATTATAGATTAGTATTAAATAAAAAACCCTTCAATTTTTTGGAGGGTTTTTTATTGTAGTTTTTTTTGGAGAGCACTCAATTCTGTAAGGAGCGCTTTATCTGGTATAGAATCTTCTTCTTCTAGTCTGCGAATTTGATCTCTAAGTCCTGCAATGTCTTTTTTGATAGGCTCACGTTCTAAGGTAGCAATACAATCATTTAAAATAGTAGCTTCATATTCCTTAGCGGGCACTTCTATAGCTAAAGATGCAATTAAATTACGTTCCTCTGATGACCCTCTTATTAATTCAAGAATCTGACCTGGATTATACTCTTTATCACTATTATCAATTAGAACTTTCAAAACATTATGCAGTAATTTGTTTGTAAATAGTGCTATAGGCATCTTCGTAGCAAGCTGTGGAGAGTGTAGCGCTAATTTGATGAGCTCTAATTGTGCTTTATCTGCAGATGAGTTGTAATGGGTAGCAGCTGTAGTGCTTGTATCTTCTTCATTTGAGACATTATATCTTTTTTGTTTCAGTGAACTAAAACGATCAAATATCTCAGCCTCTACTACCCCCAATGCATTGGATAGCTTACGAATCAAATCATTTCGGATCATTACGTCTGGTACTAATTGTATTTCACCAATACATTCATTTAAAAATTTTGATTGGTCTGCAGCGCCTTGGCTTAAAATATCTTTATGTCTAATAATAAAACTAATAGGATGTGCTGCTGTTTTAATCAGTGTTCTGAAATCTTCTTTTGTAGTACTATCTTTTTTGAAAAAATCATCTGGATCATCGCCATTACCTAAATACAACACTCTTGTTTCAATACCATTCTGTAATAAAACATAGCTTGTACGAATAGCGGCATTAATACCTGCATTATCTGAATCATAACACAAAATTACTCTATTAGTATATTTCTTTAGTGCAATTGCATGCTTGCTCGAAAATGCCGTTCCCGATGTAGCAAGTACATTGTCAAATCCTTGTTCCACTAGACGTAAAAAATCAGTTTGTCCTTCTACTAAAATAGCAAAATTTTGCTTGCGAATATTTGGTAGTGTTTGATAAGACCCATAAAAAATCTTACTTTTTTCGAATAATAATGTTTCGGGCGAGTTTAAGTACTTAACATCTTCTTTTTCTGATAAACTTCTACCGCTAAACCCAATAATTTTACCTGATAGGCTAAAGAAAGGAAACATAATACGATTACGAAAACGATCAATAAGTGGCCCTTTTTTTGACTCTGAAAATAAACCAGATTTCTTTAAAATATCATTATCAAACTTTCCTTTGACCTCTTTTAAAAGACTATCCCAACTATCTTGAGCAAATCCAACTCTAAACTTATTAATAATATTGGTATCAAAATCTCTATCTTTTAAATATGTTGTTGCTTTATTCCCAGGTTTAGTTTGTACGTTATTTTCAAAATAGATACATGCTAGTTCATGGATTTCATATAATTGATCATATAAATTATTCTGTTCTTGATCTCCTAGCTCTATAATTTCAATACCATATTTCTCAGCTAAAGAACGTATCGCTTCTGGAAAACTAATTTTTTCATATTCGATTAAGAATTGTACTACATTTCCTCCTTGACCTGAGCCAAAGTCATACCACATATTTTTATCAGGCGCTACACTGAAGGAAGGTTTAGTTTCTGATCTAAAAGGACTTAAACCAAAGTAGTTTTGACCTCTTTTTTTTAAGTCCACATATTGAGAAATGGCATCAAGTATATCTACTTCTTCTAAAACACGATTAATAGTTTCTTGTGCTATTCTTCTCATATAGGCATCGAACGTGACATTGATTGACTAATATAATCTTTGAAAGGGTCCAGTAAAACAAGAATTTGTGATTCGCTATAAAGAATGTTATATATGTTACTAGATATAAAAGTATCAAAAAACCAAATAAACACGGTCAATAACACAATTGTTTTTAAACCTCCAAAGAAAAATCCAAACACTTTATCTGTTAAAATAAAAGAGGTTGATCCGCGAAATAGAAATAATAATACGCTAGTAATAAACCTGGAAATTATAATAGAGAAAAAGAATATAAACACTGCAGAAATAAAGAATATCCATCTGGTACTGATATCCAAAAACGATGATAAGAATACTGTTAAATCAAAGTAGAAAGAAAGAGCAAAGAATAGCCCTATGCCAATATCTATAAATTCAAATATAGCATCTAAAAGTCCTTTTTTAATACCTAAGATAGCATTAAGCCCTATTAACAAACAAAAAAGAATATCTATAACCATATTAAGATAATAATTCTTTTAAAAGATTTTGTGCCACCCCTCCATCAATTTTACCGGCACCTTCTTTCATCACCTGAGGCATTACTTTACCAAAATCTGCCATACTAGATGCTCCAGTTTTTTCAATGACAGATACTACAATCAATTTGATTTCATCTTCTGTCATCATGGAAGGCAAATAAGCCTCTACAATATTAAGCTCTAAAGTTTCTTGCTCTACAAGATCATTCCTTCCGCCCTGATTGTATAGCTTAATAGATTCTTTATGTTGCTTAGCAGCAGTTTGCAAAACTTTCATTACCTCGCTGTCTTCTAGCGATTTCCCCGTTGCAATAGACTTATTCCTACATTTAGAAATTACAATACGTAAAACGCCTACCTTTGTTTTGTCTTGACTTTTTAATGCTACTTTTAAATCATTTTCGATTTGATCTAACATAAATTTATTTTCCTTCATTAATAGTTTTCATCGCCAATAACAACTGATCTTGATTGGATTCAAATCCAATAAATCGTCTGCCTCTTTTTTTTGCTACGGATCCGACACTGCCAATTCCCATAAATGGGTCTAATATCCAATTTAACTTGAAGCTACTTGCCTTTACAATCCTATGAATAATTTCATCGTAGTCTAAATGAAACCATAAATTATTTTTAATCTCTTCTGGATGCGGATTATTAATATTTTTCCCATCTACAATATAATTTTGGTTAAAAATATAATCATTGGTCTTAGTAGCAAACCAAATATCAGATATTGTATTTTTCCATTGAGATAAACCTTCTTGTTCAGATGTGCTTTCTGTAGTGATTCTAGATTGAATACTAAATTTTTGATCTAAGATTGAATGATACATTGAAGAAGATTTCCAAGGACAAATAATATAAATTGATCCATTTGTTGTTAACACTCTTTTAGATTCTTCTAACCATCCATTTACCCAATCTATATAATTTGTAAATGTAGGACTTTTACCAGATAAGCTATTATTTTTTGGTTGCAGTGTAGGCTCTGTGACAATCAAATCGATAGATTCATCAGGAATATTTGCTAAACCATCAATAGGGTCTGATAAAAATAGTCCTTCATGCAGCTTGTTTGTAAACATCATATCTTCATTTGTCTTTATAGCAGGCAAATAACGATTCAAATCTTTTACGGTAAGTATTTCATTCTGCATGATAGTTAGAATTTAGTCTTATAAAGTTAATTTAAAAATTGTAAGTTTATTATCTTGATACATGCACATAAAATCAAAATTGCCTTGAGTGCTTTACCAAAAAATGATTGGTGGGGCTCTGGTATTGTTGCATATCCAGATAATGATATGATGGTAGATGGTGCTATACCCAATCAATCTGTCCTAGAACATGAATACCAAAAACTAGTATCACTTATAGAACGTTTAGGGCTAGAAACTGTCATAGTCCCATTCTCAAATACTCTAGAAAAAGAAGGAAAATTTGATTTTATTTTTATGAGAGATCATTTTTTATGTAATAAAAATAAAAAAATTGTAATGTGCAATATGCGTCTTGAAGAGCGTTTAAATGAAGGAAAATTTGCAATCGAAACAATGAAACAATCTGGCCATACAGTTAACTATCTACCAACACAAGACTGTTTAGCAGAAGGCGGAGAATTCTTTTATCTATCCAAAGAAAATATTTTATTATCAGGTTTATGCCGTAATAATCTTAAAGGCGCTGAATCAATGGCAGAATTAATGGAAGTAGACCAATTACATATCATTGAATCAGATGGATATCATCTTGATACAGCAATTTGTCCCATATTCAACGATGAATATGATTGTGTAGGTATTAATTGTGCGAAAGAAGTGTTTGATGATAAGAACTATCATATTTTAAAAGATATATGTAAAAAGTATAGTTGGGAATTATTAGATATTGAGAATCGTGATATGAAAAAATCTCTAGAAGCAAGATCGGCTATGAATTGTTTAACCTTACCAGGATTATTAGTAGGTACAAGCCCAATTAACAATGAGCAAGTTATAGATTTCGCTCATCAAAATAATATTCATATGCACGTATCCAATGTATCTCAATTCAATTTGAGCGGAGGTTCAGTGCACTGTCTTACTAATGAATTATTTTAGTTATTTATCTTTAAAAAATTCCCAAATCAATGCTGAAGTGTCTACATCATAACCCCCCTCTTTTGTAAACCATACATGACCTGCGTTTTGAATACTATATAGAATTACTTCTCGGCTCCCATCACAGTCATATGAAGTAAGTTGTGTAGAATAGACTCCGTCTCCATTGAAATCTGGAACAGTAACTTCAGACTGATTTTGGCAATTATTATAGTTCGCCCAGAATGAATGTGCATCCTCTACACTATAGGTCCAAAAATTTCCGTTGTAAGGCACTACTGTATCAGATGTTCCATGAAGATGAATAATACTTTTTTGATTTGGCGGTACGCAATTATAGTACACTGCCATTGAACCTGTAACAGACCCAATGCTATTTATTTCATCTAATTCGCATGCAAGTCTATAGCTCATAAATCCGCCTAAAGACATTCCAGTAGAAAAAATCTTATCATTAGCGATATTATAGTTTGCTTTAAAATATTTTATCAACGCAGCAAATAATCCGACATCATCTACTTGATCAAAGGTAGAAACCACATCCACATTCCAACCAGTGGTACCCGTGACATCGGTTACTCCTTGTACATAAACCACTATAAAATTTTCCTCATCTGCAATGGTATCAAACCTAGAATAGTTTCGTATAATAGGCGCTTGACTTGTATAGCCATGCAATACAAATAGTAATGGAAGCGGACCATTATTTGGATCGTAGTTAGGTGGAGTATGAACAATAAAACTGCGCATATAATTACCAAATACTGTAGAAAAAGATGCAGTATCATCATTATAATAAGAAATCAATTCTACCGTAAGATCTGGAATAGTATTATCTCCACCATTCCCTCCATTATTACCATTCCCGTTGCCAGTATTAGGGTCTATGTCCCCGCTAGATGTTATTATCTGGGATCCTGCATTAGATCCACATCCAATGATTAATAAGAAGAGTAAAATTTTAGCTAGTCTTTGCATTGTGGAAATTACATATGTTATGGTTAATAATTTGACTAAATCAATTAATGTGTACTTATGAAAGCTTCTTTTATCTCTTTAACTAAAAATGTAATTGAAGATTTTAGTTGATCTAAAGAACCATTATTCTCAAGAATATAGTCTGCATAGTCTTTCTTTTTTTCATCAGCCCATTGTAGATCCATGCGTTCTTTAATCGATTCTTCTGATAAGTTACCTCTAGATAAAGCGCGTTGAATACGTGTAGCTTTTAAGCTAGTTAATAATATAAGATATGCTCCAGATTCATGATAATATTTATAAGAACCACTCTCAATAATAAGTGCGGCATCAACAATAAATATCGGATACTTCTTTTTATGACCAATCTTTTCAATTCTTTTTAAAAGTTCTACATTTACAGCTGGATGAAGAATTGCATTTAATTTTTTCTGATTCTCTTCATTTTTAAATACTATTTTGCTTATAGATAGTGGATCAGTGCTTTCTAGCTCTGGAAAAGTTTTGAGAATCTCTTCTGATATTTCCTGATTGAGCAAAAGAAGCTTTGCCTCTTTATCTGCATCAAAAATATATGCATTGTATTCTTCTCTAAAAATATTGGATACTGTGCTTTTACCAGAAGCTATCCCTCCAGTTACCCCAACAACAATCATTATTGAAGTTTTTCTAGAATATGTTGTGTTACCTGATTGATAGATCCATCTCCATTAATATGAATAATTTCATTGTTATAAAAATCAATTAATGGGGCTGTTAATTTTGTATATACTTGCTGGCGATTAATAATTACTTCTTCTGTATCATCTTTACGACCAGAATTTTGAGCTCTCTCAATTAATCTCTTTATTAATATTGTGTCTTGTACGTGAATATTTAATACGTAATCTATTTTTGAATTAAGTTTTTCAAAAATTTTATTTAATCCTTTCGCTTGTGGAACTGTTCTTGGAAAGCCGTCTAAAATAATACCTCCATTTTTCAGTTCTGTTAGTGTGCTTTCCATCATAGATAGCATTACAGTGTCTGGTACTAAATTTCCCGCATCCATATAAGACTGTGCTTCTAACCCAGTGACAGTTTTCTTTTGTATCTCACTTCTTAAAATATCACCGGTTGATAAATGTAAAAGATTATATTTTTCTGCAAGTATTTTAGCCTGCGTTCCTTTTCCTGCCCCTGGTGGCCCCATTATTAAAAGTTTTCTCATCTACTGCATTGCTTTTGGTGATTCAAAAATTGCCTGCATGGTGATTGCAAGCTTAGTAGGATGTTTTTTATATTTTTGTTGAACTAACAACAACAAATTTTTATTGTTAATTGAACGGTTGGTCTTGGTGTTTAATCGTGATTTTATATAACCTAAGTTCTGATTTTTTTTCTTAATATGTTTTAAATGACGATCATCAATCTTGCTTAAATCATGCTCGGTATCAAAGTGTTCTACAAATGTACTTTTAGTAGAATGGTCTTTTGTCTTTTTTAACACCTTTGGCTCACGTACTACTTTATCAGATATAGATTCTTCAAATGCTTTATTCAAAAAATCTAGGACATTGATTTTTTGATTGTTAGGTATTTGAGGACTGTCTGCTTCCTTTTGAGAGGGTGTTTGTTGAGGTTGGGGCATCAATCGCTCAGCCTTTTTTTTCTTACTTCTATACGCAGACCAAAGATAAAAGCCTAGTATCGCTCCCCAATAAAGTAGTTCTTCCAAATTTAACCCTCTGAATCGTCTTTTGGTTCTTCTCCTGTGCCAGCAATAGATTGTCTCATACTAGTATCAGAAGCAATATTATCAAGCTTATAGTAATCTAGCACTCCTAAATTACCCTCTCTGAATGCCTGAGCCATAGCTTTAGGTACTTCAGATTCTGCCTCTACAACTTTTGCTTTCATTTCTTGCTCAAGCGCTACGGCCATCGCTCTTCTAGTTTCTGCCTTTGCTTGCGCTACTCTTAAATCTGCTTCCGCTTGATCTGCTTGTAATTGAGCACCAATATTTTTACCTACATCAATATCGGCAATATCAATTGAAAGTATTTCAAAGGCTGTTCCCTGATTTAAGCCTTTATCAAGCACATTCTTAGAAATTGAATCTGGATTTTCTAATACTGCTTCATAGGATTCTTTAGAACCAATCGCACTCACAATTCCTTCTCCAACTCTTGCAATAATAGTCTCTTCAGTTGCTCCTCCTACTAAATTAGGGATATCAGTTCTTACAGTAACTCTTGCTCTGGCTCTTACTTCAATACCATCTTTTGAAACAGCAGATAATTTTCCATCTACTGGAGCATCAATAACTTTTGGATATACACTTGTTTGTACTGCAGACAAAACATCACGTCCCGCTAAATCAATGGCAGTTGCAATTTCAAAAGTCAGTTCAATCCCTGCTTTTGAGGCAGCAATGAGTGCATCAACAACCTTATCTACATCTCCACCCGCCATGAAATGCACTTCTAAATCATCGCTTTTCACAATAATTCCTGCTTTACGAGATGCAATTAATCCATTGACAATAATACCTGGAGGTACTCGCCTGAATCGCATTCCAATCAAATTAAAAATAGTGACGTGGCCACTTCCAATACTAAATATGGCTTGTAGCCATAATCCTACTGGTACGACCCATAACAACAATAAAATACATACTATTAGCGGCAAGGCAACATAAAGTCCCATTACTCCTCCTTTTTGTTTATAAAAATCTTCTACAATTTATTAATAAACTCTCATATAATGCTACACCTTCCCTCTTTTTTTATAATTCTTTTTAAGGTTGGTTGCATTAGAGTCTTTAGTAATAAATTTTTCTAAAAATTTTGATTTTAATAATAAGTGGATCACCATCATTAATGCTATAATCCCTCCAACAATTCCCCATGAAAAACCATCTAATGCTTGTGAATATATTTCATCGCTTACGGGGATATCAGGAATTAACAACAAATATAGTCCGTAAAATAAAACACCAATTCCTGCAATACCAAAAAATCCAAACCCAGGAATTGCTATAAATTCTATTACCAGTAGTAATAAACCGCTCATAATAATTAATAAGTCTGTGGAAGATGCTAATTGAGTTAAATAACTTGCTCCTAGCGCTAAGGTTAGACAGACAATGCCAATCGTTCCTCCAATCCCCCAACCAGCACTATACAATTCAGAAATAATACCAATAGTACCAAAGGTAGTCAATAATGAAGAAATAGTGGGATCTGTCAAAAAACGAACTACATCTTCAGACCAATTTTCATTCAAAGTAATAATATTATAATTTTCTATACCGAGATTAGATAAAATTTCTTCTACTGATTCGCTTTTACCGTCAGCAATACTATATTTTAATGCTAGCTCTGTAGTCAATGTAATAAGTTTTCCTTCTTTTCTTCCTTCTATATCATCAACCTGTAACGAGTCTCCATTAATAACTAAAAATTCAAAACTTAGTTCTTCATCAACCATTCCTCTAGCGATGGTGGTATTCTTCCCTGTTTTTTCTGCAGTAGCCGCCATTTCTTCTCTCATATAGCTTTGAGATTTCTCTGACTGTTTTGATCCTGTCATATCTACAACGCTTGTTGCTCCAATAGTTGCCCCATCTGTCATATAAATTTTATCACAAGATAAAGAGATTAAAGAACCAGCTGAAATTGCTCTGCGATTAATAAAAGCTATAGTTGTAATGCTTGTAGCTGATATAGCATCTTTAATTTGAGTAGCAGCATCAACGCGACCTCCAAAAGTATCAATATCAAAAATAATTAATTCACTGTTATCTGATTCTGCGATGTCAATAGCACGCTTTACAAAACTTGGGATACCTAAATCAATCGTATCTTGTATAGGCACTATATAAATATTTTTTTTAGTTTCTTCGGCCACACTACTCCCCAAAGTGAGCAATAAAATAAATAGCCAGATGTGTTTAAATTTTGTTTTCATTACTGATACAAAGATTTACATTTACTAAATGTATATATTTTTAAAAATGCTTTCATTCTCTCTAAGAATTGTTCCAACATTCTTAAATAAATTTACCTATAAATGTGTTTATAATCTACTATTCCATTTACTAAGAATAAGACGGAAAGTAGTATTAGAGAACTTAGAAAGAGCATTCCCTGATAAAGAGAAAAGTTGGTATAATAATATTGCTACACGATGCTATAAGTTTTATGTAGAAGATTTTTTAGATTTTCTTTCTTTCCCAAGATATTTTAATACTGAAAAAATACATTTTAACAATCTTGATATATTAGATGATGCATTAAAAGAAAATAAGGGGGTAATTTTTGTTAGCGGGCACTTTGGATCTTTCGATAAACTGCTTTATGGCCTATCCTGCAAAGGATACCCTCTCTGCGGAGTAGCATATAAACAAAATGACGGTAATGCAGATCAATTTTTTAAAAACATCAGAGAAAAATATATGCAAAGACAACTTTATAAGGGCGGTTCAAGCACAGACCTTAAAACAGCATTAAAAAATAATGAAATATTAGTTCTACTAAGCGATCAAGACGCGAGAGGGAAAGGAAAATTTGTTAACTTTTTTGATATTCCTTCATCCACTCCAGCGGGAGCAGCTATATTGCATAAACGAATGAACTCACCTATTGTTTTCTTCTCGATTACACAGAATAAGGATCAATATGATGTAGACTTCAAAAAGATAAATGCTTCTAACACATTAAATATTGATCAAATTATACAAGAATACACCTTCGAATTAGAAAACGCGATTAAAAAAAGCCCAGAACAATATTTTTGGTTTCATAAACGATGGAAAACATCTCATCACTAAAATGAAAAGGATACCAATAGATCATCCAGATGCTATCAACATAGCATTATTAGCATTAAAACAAAATCAAGTGATTGTATACCCAACCGATACAATCTATGGTATCGGTACAGATATAGACAACGATTTGGGTATAAAAAAAATTAATGATCTTAAAAAGCGTGAAGCTCCAATGAGTATTATTACGCATAGCTTTGATAATATTGCTAGCAAGCTGATTATATCTCCTAAATTACAAAACCAAATGAATATCATTATTGGTACTGGAGATACCTGTATTATAAAATATAAATCAGGAAGCTTTAATGACTTAATTACTAAAGATAAAAGAATTGGATTTCGTATACCAAATTACCCTTTTTTAATAACCCTACTATCTGAATATACAAAACCTATAACAACCACTAGTATTAATACTACCGGCCAAGAACCACTGAATAATCCAGATAAAATAGAAGAAATGTTTGGTGATAGCATAGACTTAATACTAGATGGTGGGATTATCAATAATAAATCTGCTTCTAAAATTTATATGTTTGATAAAGATAATATTTCTCAAATTAGATAAATAATGAAAAAATTGATTACACTTCTTTCTGTTTCATTTTTACTAGGACAAACACCCATAGAAAAAGAATCGTCCTTTATACCTGGAGAGCAATATAAATATGATCTATTTGTTGATTTGATAAAGATTGGTCCCAACTTAATCAAATTAGGTTCAGCCACTCTTAGTATAAAGAAGATAGATACAATTAATGGACAGCAAGCCTATCATTTAAACTTTTCGGTAAAAACTTCTAAAATGGGTGATGCTTTATATAAAATAAGAGATACAATAGATGTATGGGTTGATACTGAATCACTTCAATTGATTAAGCAGGTTAAAAAATTACGTGAAAGAAATGTAAGGCGTGAATCCACCACTATAATTACAGGTAATACCGCTATTACCGATGGAAAAGAATATACTATACCAGAAAATGTATTTGACCCATATGCATTAATCATGATTTTAAAAAATGAAAATATTGCAGAGAAAGAATCAAAAAAATTTACTATCCTAGATGGCGGGAAAGTTAGAGAGATTGAGATTCAAAATATTGGGTTAAAAACCATCCGTACTCGTGCGGGAAAATTTGATGCTTATACATATAAACCTCTATATAATGGTAAGTCGGCATTAAAAAATAAGGGGGATATGCAAATATCATATGGAATTATTAACAATAGAACTGTACCCGTTAAGATATCATTGAAATTGGGTAATGGAGTAATTGTGTTAAAGCTAAAAAAGTCTAGCAATATCATTGATTATTAAAAATGCCATTAATGATAATAAAATAAACATGCCTACTGACTGAATACGCATTCTTGCTTTAACTGATAATTTTCTTCTCATCAATACTTCAATTAAAATGACTGCAATATGTCCGCCATCCAGTCCTGGGATTGGTAAAATATTAATGAATGCTAAATTAACGCTAATTAAAGCCATCAAGAATAAGAATTGACTTAACCCAGCCTGAGCTGCTTCTCCGGCCATTTGCCCAATCATAATAACGCTACCAACTTCATCTCTAGATACATTACCCTGGAAAATCATTTTTAAAGAAGAGCTCATTAAGACCATTGACCAGACTGTACGATTGTACCCATACTGAAAAGACTCAACAAGACTGAGTTCTTTAGCGCTCATATCTTTAGCAACACCAATTAATCCAATAGTCTGATCTACTCTACCTGTTTTAAAATTAACACCAGAGGATAATGTGATATTCTGTTGATAAAGCTCACCATCTCTTATCACTGTGATATGTACTTCTTGATTAGGATTTTTTTCTACTATACTTACAGCAGTTTCCCAACTTGCAACTTCAATATTATTAATTGCAACAATTTCATCTCCCACGAACAAATTAGCATTCTCTGCTGGACCACCAGGGACCACAAAATCTATTATGGCATCTTGATCAACAGGTACTGCATCTCCCTCTATCGCACCAATGGCAGAAAAGACAAAAAAAGTTAAGATGATATTCATAATTACGCCTGCACTTAACACCCAAATCTTTTGTAATGCATTCTTCGATTCTAATTCATCGTCTTCTCCAACAAGTTCAGTATCCATATTTTCATCTAACATGCCTTTTATTTTAACATACCCACCCAGTGGTAGTGCTCCGATGACAAAAACTGTATTAATATTTTTTGGTTTAAACTTGTATATCGTAGGAGGCATCCCAATTGAAAATTGTTCAACCGTTACGCCTATGCTTCGTGCAGCCAAATAATGACCAAGCTCGTGTACAAAGACAATAACACTAATAAGAATAATAAATGCGATTATGTAGATCATAAAATTAGCCTAAATATAGTTTTATTTGCTGATTTAACGTAAGTAAATCTTCTACAGATGGGTTTGAATTATCTTGAAATTCATTCACTGTTTTTTCAAGCAAGCTTACTATGTCTGTAAAAAGAATTTTTTGATTTAAGAATTGATTAACAATATAATCGTTTGCCATGCTCATGACAGGGACTCTATTACCTCCCTTATCAATTAATTCTATTAACAGTGCTAATGCTGGGTATCTTGCATAGTCTGGTTTTAAAAAAGTGAATTGACCGATATCTGCAAAATTTAAACTACCGTAATCACTATTAATTCGTCCAGGAAAAGACATAGCATATTGTATAGGAATTTTCATATCTGGTATACCCAGATGTGCTTTATAAGAATCATCTACAAACTGGACCATAGAATGTATAATTGATTCGGGATGAATAACAATTTCGATATCTTTTATGCCGACATCAAATAACCACATTGCTTCTACCAATTCTAATCCTTTATTCATCATAGTAGCTGAATCAATGGAAATCTTCTTTCCCATATCCCAATTAGGGTGCTTCAACGCTTCTTCCGGCTTAATAGAGTTAAATGTATCTAAGTCTCTTTTTAAAAATGGTCCTCCGCTACCGGTTAAGATAATTTTTTTGAGAGTATTCTTTTCTTCCCCATAAAGACATTGAAAGATAGCAGAATGCTCACTATCCACGGGGATTAAATTTGCTGAATTTTCTTTCACTTTTGGCATAATGAGGTGCCCACCCAAGACCAAGGATTCCTTATTGCTAAGTGCTAATTCAACGTTATTATGAACTGTATTGAGTGTTGGAACTAAACCATCTGTTCCCACAATAGCATTAACAACAAGATCAATGTCTTGATATTGTGACACTATAGTGGAAGAATTTTCTCCTATAATTAACTCAATATTATGTTTTTTACAAAAATCTTTTAGTGGATGATGGGAATTTAATGTATTGATGGCAATTTTTTGAGGCATAAACTGCTGCACTTGTTCAAACAATAAATCTGCATTATGATTACAGGATAAACACACAACTTTAAACTGGTCTTTATTTTGATTAATTACTGATAACGTTTGAGTACCAACAGAGCCAGTTGAACCAAATATAGAAATTCTTTTCATTAAAAATTGATTAAATAATTCCTCTATCACTTTTTTCAATAAAATCAACAATCTCATTAACGTGAGCGTTATCTGGAAATGCTTCTTTTATTTTTTTAAGTGAAATAGATGGATTTAATTCAGATCTAAAATAATAACGGTATGCTTTTTTAATAACTATTCTATCTTCTTTGCTAAACCCTCTTCTAGATAAGCCTAGAGAATTAATTCCTGAATATCTCAAAGGATGCTTCCCTGCTAATATATACGGAGGTACGTCTTGAACAATTTTTGAATTTGCTGCTAACATTACATGTTTGCCTATTTTACAAAATTGATGGACGGTGCTTGCGCCACCCAAAATAGCCCAATCACCAACTTCAACATGTCCACCTAAAGCAACTAAATTAACTAAAATCACATTATTACCAATAATAGAATCATGCGCAACATGAACACCTGTCATAATTAACACATCATCTCCAATCATGGTTACTCCTGTAGCGCTTGTACCACGATTTAACGTTACAAACTCTCTAATAACAGTGCGCTTTCCAACTATTAGCTTAGTTTTTTCACCACCAAATTTTTTATCTTGTGGCGCTACTCCAATACTACTGTTATGAAAAATATTACATTCATCATCAATTTCTGTATATTGACCAATAGTATTAAAATTACCTATGGTTACATTGTCACCAATAACAACGTCCTGTTCAATAACATTATAAGCACCTATTGTTACATTGTTACCAATCTTCGCTGAATCTGCTATAATATTTGTTGGGTGTATATTGCTCATTATTTACTTTCTATCTACTACTGTGGCAAAAAATTCTGCTGAAGCTATCTTTTTATCTCCTACACAACATATTGCATCAAACTTAAAAGAACCTAATTTATGCTGGGATAACTTTGCTTCAATACATAGCTGATCTCCAGGAATAACATTATGATGTATCTTATAATTTACTACTTTTGATATAAATACTAATTTTTTAGAAGGATCTTCCATGAAATCTACCATAAGTAAGCATGCTGACTGTGCAATAGATTCTAAAATTAATACACCTGGCATGATAGGTTTGCCAGGAAAATGTCCTTGAAAATAAGATTCATTCATAGAAACATTCTTAAGGGTTTTTATACTTTCTTTTTTTCGATGTTCTATAATACGGTCTACCATTAAGAATGGATAGCGATGTGGCATCACCTCTAATATATAGTTAATATCTTGCATTTAAAATTGATCCTTAAATTCTTTTCGTAATAATTTTGCAAATTCTACATTTCCTTTATGCCCGCTCTTAATTGCAGTCACATGACCTACAATTGGCTTGCCTAGCAACGCAAGATCTCCAATAAGATCTAATGTTTTGTGCCTCACTGGTTCATTTCTAAAGCGTAAAATCTGTGACTTATATAACCCCCTATCTTGTTTATAAAATTTAATACCAAATCTTTCTTTAAAGAACTGTACTTCTTCATGGTCTATTTCTTTATCTACAATAATCACAGCATTCCCCAAATTGCCGCCTTTAATCAAACCTTGTTTTTCCAAGCTTTCTATTTCACTTAATAAACAAAAAGTGCGTGCTGGTGCAATCTGTTTTTCATAATTAGTATACATGTTTTGTACGGAACTATATTGCACGCCTAAGTCATCTAAGTCGTATTGAATAGTAAATGTCGTTTTAAAACCATCATAAGGCACTGCTAATACTTCCACATCTTTTTCTTCATCAGTATATACGACTGGCTTAGTAATTGTTAAAAAATCAACATTGTCTTCTTGTTCAATAAGCTGACCTTCATTTAAAGCAGCCACAAAATCTTTCGAACTACCATCCATTACTGGAGGTTCTTTACTATTAAGCTCAATTAAAAGATTATTAATTCCCATACCTGCACATGCAGACATAACATGTTCTGTTGTATGGACTCTTACTCCATTTTCTTCGATAGTGGTTCCTCTAGTTAAATCTATCACATTATCTATATCGGGCGTAACAATCTGATCATCCTTATCATTTCTCATAAATTTTATACCAAAATTTTCTTCAGCTGGATGAAAGGTAATAGTGCTTTCTACGCCGGTATGTAACCCAACACCAGTACAAGATACGGGGTGTTTAATTGTTTGCTGTTTTTTGTTCATTGTTTTTTTAGTCTCTTTTCTAATAATTCTAATCTTGTAAACACTGCATCTCTTTTTTGCTTCTCTTTAATAGGGCGAGCAGGATTTCCTGCATACATTTGTCCTCCATCTAAGGATTTTAATACGCAAGAGCGTGCAGCGACAACAGACTCATTGCCTAATATAACATGGGGGCCAATATCGGTTTTCCCAGCAATCATAGAATAAGCTCCAATTATTGCACTTCCTCCAACAAATACTCCTCCAGCTAATAAGCACCCTTCTTGAATTTTTACATTATGTCCAATATGGACTTGATTATCTAGCTTGCAATAATCTTCAATAATAGTGTTCTTTACTGACCCTCGATCAATAGTACACGTCGCACCTACTTCTACAAAATCACCTATAACAACACTTTTAATATGGGGTATTTTATGATGTACTTTATCAATAGTAGTAAATCCGAAACCATCACTACCCACAATAGAACCACTATGAATTAATGTGTTTTCTCCTATAATAACATCATCATAAATAACAACATTATCTTTTATACTAGAATTAGATCCAATAGTCACTCCTGAATTGATTTTTACTCCTGAACCAATAGTTACATTGTTTCCAATAGTCACATTTTCTTCAATTACAGAAAAGGCAGCAATGCCTATATTTTTACCTAAAGAAGCTGAGTTGGAAATAACTGTATTAACATTAATTGTATGATCTGTAGAAAGTTTTTTAGAAAATAATTCTAATATTTTAATCATCGCTAAATATGGATTTTCAACGACAATTCCAGGACACTTCTGTAAATCTTCTTTGCTTGTAACAATGAAAGCTGATGCATTGGAAGATATAATTTTCTTCTTATATTTTGGAAGAAAGGCGAATGATATTGCTCCAGCAACAGCCTCTTCAATATCGTCAACGCTAGTAATAATAATTGAACTATCGCCGACTATTACACCCTTTACCTCTGAGGCAATTTGTTTAAGTGTCAACAAGAGAAATCTCTATATTATTCTTTCGATTTTCTTAATTCGTAAAGAACATCATCTGTTAAATCGTGTGTTGGTTTAGTATAAAGAGATGCTTGAGAACCATCCATAATAATATCATAACCTTTTGATATTGCTACCGCATCAACTGCTGATTTAAACTTTTGAACTAATTCATACTCTAGCTGAGCTTGCTTTTTAGTAAGTTCTCCATTTGGACCAACTTTTGCCTGCTGATAACCTTGCATTGAATTATCCATATCTCTAATATCTTGCTCTTTTGCCTTTTTTAACTCTTCTGACATCATTAAGCTTTGTTGCTCATATTCTTTAACCATACTATCAAGCTCGGTTGCCATTGCTTGGTATTCTTTTTGAATGACCTGTAGATCAAGCTGTAATTGCTGTTCTACTTCATTGAACTCTTCAAAATCAAGTCTAATTTTTTCTGAAAAAACTACACCAATTTTTTCTTGAGCAAATGATACCCCAACTAATAATAATAAAATCACTATTTTTTTATACACTTTATTCTCTCCTTTAGTACGTTTGTCCAAATGTGATAGTATACTCCCAACCTTGTGGATTACCATCACCATTAATATCGTCAAATCCATATCCCATATCAAACCCTAATTTACCAATACCTGGCATAAAAAACCTAACACCAACACCGGCAGATTTTTTCATAGAAAGAGGGCCATTTCTCTCTATATAAAACGGCTCAGACATTTTTGAGCTGTTCCATACATTTCCCATTTCTCCAAAAGCCATTACGTATATTACAGGATTTTCTGATAATGGGAATCTTAATTCTGTAGTGACTTTCCCCATTGAATTTCCTCCAACAGCTTGACCAGAAGCTGTTTGTGGCCCAATAGAATTATCTGGATATCCTCTTAAGGCATTACCGTAAGGAATTCCATTACCTCCCATAATAAATCTTTCATCAAAGGGAACAAAGCTTTGGACGTCGTCATCTACGTCTAATGTCTTGATAACACCCAATTTAAAAGAATTATATAATACGACTTTAGAAAAAGTAGGTGTAAACCAATTTAAATCTAATATATGTTTTTGAAAGTTTTCATTTCCTCCTAAAAATCCACCTGAATAAGTGTTCTCAATTTGGAATCGAGAACCGGAAGTAGGGAATTCTGCCCTATTTCTACTATCTCTAGACAACATTTGAGAAAAACTAATCCCTCGAGTTGTGTCTAAGCCACCAATATATTGATCAATATCGGCTTGTGTTCCCTGATATTGTTTTTCCATTAATTTTGCAGACCACATAACTCTAAAGAAATCATCTGGCCATTCTAGTCTTCTTCCAAAACTAGCAACTGCTCCTGCTACTGTAAAGTCTAGTGGGAAATAATAATTTGTAGATGAACCTCTATAAGAATAAAATATTGATGCTCCAACCAAATATGGGCTATCGTTAATCATAGGATCTTGGAAGCTAATATTTAATGATCTATATTTTGAAGGCTCTTGATTAGAGTAAAGAGAAAAATTAGTTCCTGTACTTAAACCAATATTAAATTTTTGCCCTCTTCCCATAAAATTATCAAATTCAACTCCTGCTCCACCTGTTATTCCATACTCCCCAGTAAAACCAAGGTTTGCATTAATTCTTTGAGTAGACTTTTTCTCTTGAACTACAAAATCTAAATTTACCTTATCTTCTGATATAGGACTAACATCTGGTATTACATTATCAAAATAATTTAAAATCCAGATATCGCGTTGGCTACGCATTAACTTAGATTTATTAAAAACATCACCAGGAAATAGCTTTAATTCACGCCTAATAACATTTTCTCTAGTTTTGTTATTTCCAGAAACAAAGATGTTTTCGATGTATACCTTACTCCCCTCATTAAAAACAAAATTAATATCTAAAGAATCGAGACCAGATGGTATGATTTCTGGATTAACACTACTAAAGATATACCCCTTATCTTGGTATACGCTCATCATATCTTCATAGACTGATTTAGTAAAATCTTTTTCTGAATAAACATCCCCTTTTTCAATTTTTAATAATTGTTTAAGGGTAGATTCATCTGCAATTTCGTTACCTTCAAATGTAATATTACGATAATGATATTGCTCCCCCTCTTTTAAAGATAATACCAATGTCAAAGAAAAATTTTCCCTATCTACCATCAGAGTATCGCTTACTACTTGGAAATCTCTATAGCCTTCATTTTGATAAAACGTAGCTAATGCTTTTTTATCTTCATCAAATGTTTTTTCGTCAAGACTTTTTACCCAAAAAGACCACCACTTTCTTTCTTTTGTATCTTTTAATTCTTTTTTCAACTTACGTGCTGAAAAATTAGTGTTTCCTGTAAATTGAATACTCTTTAGTCTATACTTTTCATGTTCTTTCACCTGGAAAATAACATCTCTAGCATAGGCGGCACGTACTAAGGTATCTTGTGGTACTTCTATTGTTGAACTTACTTCTACATCAAAATATCCGTCCTCTTGATAAATTTCTGTAATCTTTTTAACAGCAGCATCTAATGAATTAGGACGAATTCTCTGCCCTATTTTTAAATCAATTTTTTCTGTAAATCTAGACTCTCTAACAGATGTACCTTCAAATAAAATATTATTTAAAGTGGGGCTTTCTTCTACTTGAATTGTGATTTCTACCCCATATTCAGAATCATTGTTAAGAACAATATTAACATCATCAAATAAACCTAAATCCCATAATCTTGTTAAAGCAGTTGATATATCAGATCTTTGAATTTGAGTTCCATCACGTAAACCCGCAGAATACTTAATCATCTTATCAGATGTCGTGGTATTCCCTTCAATATTTACACGATAAAGAGTTACTTCTTGCCCATATAAAATATTGACAAAAAATAATAGCATTATTGTTATATATATATTTTTCATATTTAATCAGTTAATTTACCAAAAGTTCTATTTCTGTTCTCAAAATCTTTTAACGCTTGTATTAAATCTTCTTCTTGAAAATCTGGCCAATTTTTTTTACTTACATAAAACTCTGCATAAGCAGATTGCCATAATAAAAAATTACTTAATCTATATTCTCCTGCCGTTCTAATTATTAAATCCGGATCAGGGATTTCAGGGCAATATAAGTGATTTTTTACAATCTCTTCATCTATTATTTCACTTTTTTTACTTGCTCCAATTTTCTTAATTGCATCTATAATTTCTTGTCTACCACCATAACTTAGCGCAAGAGAGAGAACTAGGCCTGTATTTTGCTTTGTTCTTTCTATTGTATTAGCAATGATGTTTTGTATGTTCTTTGGTAAATCCTCTACTCTTCCAACGACATTAAATACTATATTGTTCCTCTCTAATTCCTGGATTTCATTATTTAACATTGAGCTTAATAAAGCCATTAAACTATCTATTTCCAATTGTGGACGATTCCAATTCTCCGTTGAAAATGTATAAAGAGTAAGATATTTAATTTTTAAATTGGAACATGCTTGAATAATTTTTTTAGTAGATTTAGCGCCTTCTTTATGTCCAGAAAGACGATCTAATTTCTGATCTTTAGCCCATCTACCATTACCATCCATAATAATCGCGAGGTGATTAAGATTGGTTGGTTTGAGTGTCATATAGCTGCTATTTGTTGTGCTAATTTTAAGAATATTTTTGATACAGGCGATTCTTTGTCATAAAAAACAATTGGTTCACCGCTATCAATTGACTCCATTAATTCATGGGAATAAGGCACTTCTGCTAATAGCGGTATATCAAGCCTAGTACTTTCTGTTTGACCTCCGCCACGCTTAAATAGATCAAATTTTAAATTAAATTTACCATTTTCATTTGTCGTTACTTTTTCTCCATTAATCACAATATCTGCATTTTTACTGCCAGGAACTGCTCCTGAAATTTCCATGTAAGACATATTCTCTACAACGCCCAACAGCTCAGTCTCTACTTTCTTAAACATATCAGCGCCTTTTCTTACATCTGTTAAAGCAATATCGTTGGGTGTAGTCACAATAATTGCACCATCCAATGGAATCTTTTGAGATAAAGTAAGCTGAACATCGCCTGTACCTGGGGGTAAATCAAGAATCAAATAATCTAAATCGCCCCATTTTACATCTCTAAAAAACTGTTCAGTCATTTTAGCTACTAACGGGCCTCTCCAAACTACCGGTGCTTGATTACCGCTAATAAAGCCAAAGCTCATGAGTTTTAAATTATGTTTTTCTAAAGGAATAATTTTTTGATCTTCATCAACTTCTGGATTTGCTTGGATTCCCATAGTTAGAGGTAAAGATGGTCCATAAATATCTAAATCTAATAATCCAGTTTTGTGTCCACTGCTTGTTAAGGCGGCAGCTAAATTAAGTGCAATGGTAGATTTTCCGACACCACCTTTCCCGCTAGCTACTGCAATAATTTTTTTAATATTTCCTTCAACATTTTGATGCTTATTAGAAGTATCTACTTCTGCCTTTTGAGGTGGACGGTCTAGTATCTTGATTGTTACTTCAAAATCATCAGCAACAATAGTTTCTTTAATAATCTTGATAAGTTCTGACTTTTTCTCCTCGTTTTGAGAAGAAATAGATAACATAATAGTAATAGTTTTATGATCAACCAGAATTTCTTTTACCATCCCGAATGATACAATATCTCTATTAAAGCCAGGATAATTCACTGACTTTAGTTGATGTAATATTTGATTTTTATTTATCATAAAATAAAGACAGTTAAAAATAGAAAAGACTACTCTAAAATGTTATATAAATCTATGATGGTGGGTCTTGCCCAAAAAACTTATAATTACTCGCAATGGATGGCTCATATTCTTCTGGTGTTTCATCTTCGTCATAAATAGCATCGACTGGACACTCAGGCTCGCAAGCTCCGCAATCAATACATTCTTCCGGGTTAATGAAAAGTTGTTTTGATGTAGCATCAAAATCAGCAGCTTTTGCCTCCTCACCCGATCCTTCTGGATCATCCGGACCATGTATGCAGTCTACAGGGCACACTTCAATGCAAGCTGTATCGCAAGTACCGATACATGGATCTGTAATTATATAAGTCATATTATTTAATTTTCTTTGTTATT
>Ga0209445_1000386_pt1 | contig 24809 bp, 25 predicted proteins | sample MarorgKNORR_S2LV_4_FD_188223 | JGI IMG/M metagenome (GOLD analysis project Ga0209445, IMG submission 188223) | Marine microbial communities from the Southern Atlantic Ocean, analyzing organic carbon cycling - NADW_A/KNORR_S2/LV (SPAdes) (version 2) | ecosystem: Environmental > Aquatic > Marine >... | reverse complement strand
CCGCAACAAGAGACCCCTGGAGCCGGTGGCCCCAGGGGTCTCTAAGCGCGCCCGGCAGGATTCGAACCTGCGACCTCCTGCTCCGGAGGCAGGCGCTCTATCCAACTGAGCTACGGGCGCAACACGACGAAGAAGATAGTCTCGGGGTCGGCCTGTTGGTAGGCGGATTTGAGGGTTTTCACCGACTCGCGCTCAGCCCTTCTTACTCTTATTGCTCTTCGCGGATTTCCCGCTCTTGCCCGACTTGCACGACTTGCCTGACTTGGCCGACTTGCAGGGTCGGATGACGATTCCGCCCATGGCGACCGCGTTGCCTCCGCCGCCGAAGCGAAGGTCGTCCAGCACATCGAGTGACTGATCGGGCCTGAAGAAAAACCGAGCGTAGAACATGCCGCTTGGATCCTGGCTGCTTGCCCGGACGAGGACCTGCTCACAACCACCATCCGTATACGCACCGGGAGGCGAGGCGCCGAAGCCGACGATCAGGCCCCCGCCGGGGAACGTGAAACGTCCCTCGACGGTGCAAATCAGCTCGTAGTCGTTCGCTACGGTATCGCCCCGCGGATTCAGTGGTCCCTGGGTGTCGGATACCACTTGAGTCCACCCGGACGCCGCAAAAATGCCCTGGCTAGCCACATTGATGTCGTCAATGACCGCCACGGCGGGGTTCACGTTCGCGGTGGCAAAGTAAATATTGCGCCGCACATCGACGTCGTTCTCCCTACCCAAATCGAACGCGATCTTGCTTCCCCGCTTCACCGTAAACGCGGGCACATTGCGGTAGATGAATCCGGTGAAACCGAAATGGTCGTTGTCGCCGAACGGGATGCAGTTGCCTATGACTCCTGGGGAGGCTGGAGTGACATCGAAGGATCCGGGCCCCAGATGGCTACCGTGGCTGGGCACGGTATGGGCTCGGCAGAACCCTTGCGGCCCGGCCCATGCTTGGACATGCTGCACACGGGTTAGCGAGGCGCGCCAGAGGCACCGCCGGGAGTAAACAACATGCTGTTACTCGAAGTTCTTATGGTGTCGATGGGTGCGATCCGCGCCAACATGTTGCGATCGGTGCTCACTACGCTGGGCATCGTGATCGGCATAGCCGCCGTTATCACGATGGTCGCACTCGGTGAGGGCGCCCAGCAGAGCGTCCAGGAACAGATCAACCGGCTGGGTACGACCGTGCTGACGATCCGACCCGGACAGCAACAGATGCACGGCGTTTCGCGCGGCGACACTCGCATGTTCATCGATGACGCGATGGTGCTGAGGGACGGTACCAACGGACTCCTGACCGTCTCGCCCGAGCAGAGCTCACGCATGCAGATCACGTACCAGCGCTGGAACTCGAGGAACCAGATGATGGGCGTCTGGCCCGAGTACTTCGAGATTTACGACCACGGCCTCGTCGCAGGGCGCTTCTTCACCCAGGGCGAAGTGCGAGGCCGTCGGCGGGTCGTTGTTCTCGGACACAGCATCCCGGATGCGCTCGGGGAGACGCCGGCCGAGCTTCTGATCGGCCAGACGATCCAGGTGCGTGGCATCCCGTTCGAAGTGATCGGCGTACTGACGGAGAAGGGCGACGCGGCTTGGGTGCGACCGGACGATCAGATCTTCGTGCCACAATCGACCGCTCAGTACCGGGTCATGGGCGGGCGGGACCGCCTGAGCGCGATCTATGCAGCAACGGCCACGGCCGACGAGCTCGATGTGGCCTACTCAGAGATCGACCGCCTCCTGCGCCGGGAACACCGGATTCCCCCGGGCGAGGACGCTGACTTCAACATCAGCAACTCCGCGGATCTGCTCGCTACGTTCAACGAGACGGGCCAGACCTTCACGCTGCTGCTCGCGGGAATCGCTGCCGTTAGCCTGCTCGTGGGCGGCATCGGCATCATGAACATCATGTTGGTGTCGGTGACGGAGCGTACCCGCGAGATCGGGATTCGAAAGGCGCTGGGCGCGACCAAGCGAGCCATCTTGGCGCAGTTCCTGGTAGAAGCGCTCTTCCTATGCACACTCGGTGGCTTCCTGGGGGTAGCCGCCGGTTATGGTGCGTCGGAAATCATGACGCAGGTCGCCGGGTGGGATACCGCCATCCGGTTCGATGCGGTGATTACGGCACTCGTCTTCTCGGCGGCTGTCGGCTTGTTCTTCGGGATCTGGCCAGCCCGACGGGCTTCCATCCTGGACCCGATCGACGCGCTGGGATACGAATAGGCCGCAACGGTCCCCGTCCGCCGCTTCGCGGCAGACGGGGTAAGCGCGCGGAATAAGCCGAGTTCTGTCCCCTTGCGGGGGAGGATCATTCATCTGGGACTGCCGTTACCGGCAGCCTCGTGCGGCCTACCCGGAACTCAAGCGGAGCGGGCAACTCCTCGTTCCCTATTTGGCCTTGCTTCAGGTGGGGTTTGCCAGCGACTCACTGTTACCAGGAGCCCGGTGCGCTCTTACCGCACCCTTTCACCCTTGCCTGTGCCGCTGAGCGGCCATCGGCGGTCTACTCTCTGCTGCACTTTCCGTCGCCTTACGACGCCCGGGCGTTACCCGGCACCTTGCCCTGTGGAGCTCGGACTTTCCTCCAGCGGCCGAAACCACCGGCGATCCTCACTCGCACGCTCAGAGGAATGCTAATGCGCGGGCACGGGTCAGGTAAGAGCGCGCAACGCGTCGATGGGCTTCTTGGCGGGGATGGGTGACCGCCGGAAGTCCTTCGCATTCCGAGTGACGATGAACTCCGCCCCACACGCACGAGCGGCCGCGACCTGCATCGCGCCCTCGAAGTCCCGCATGGGGAGTGATGTGGCGTACCGCAGCGATTCGGTGTCCGTCGGGGCGACGGTCACGAAATCGGTCAGGCCTTCGATGAAGTCCTTGGCGGCTGCACCGCCTCGCACAGGTCTGACGAGGTAGTAGAAGTTCGAGAGCGTGTGCCAGGCCACAAAGGCGCGTCGAGGCACATGCTCCAAGTAGTCGAGTAGCTCCGCCGCAGCATCGACATGCGGAGCACGGTCCAGCGCTACATCGATCAGCACATCGGTATCGAGCAGAATCACAAGTACTTCTGCGCGAGTGCCCGGTAGAGTGGGTCGTCCGTGTCGGCGGCCTCGAACCGGCCTCTCCAGCGCGCCGAAAAGGACGGCGACTCGTTACTCGACATCTCTCGAAGCGAGTCTTCGATGAGCGAGGACAACGACACGCCGCGGCCCCGCGCATACCGCTTCGCACGGGGAAGCAACTCGGAGTCGACTGTGATGGTGAGTTTCGTTTTCATGTTATACGTATACGTGTACTTTCAATAGTATACGTATAACCTCCTCACCCCGCCAACCCTCGCTTCCCCCCTACCCCGCCCGTATCCTCCCCCGCCATGAAATCGCCCGAGTACGACCTCGACGCGGTGCGCAGCCAGATCCCGATCCTGCGCACGCACATCCCGATGAACAACTGCTCGCAGGCGCCGCAGTGCTCGGCCACGCGCGCGGCGGCGGACGCGTACCTGACTTCCTGGAATGAAGCGGGCATGGACTGGGATGCGTGGATCGGCGAGGTCGACGCGGCGCGTGCGGAGTTCGCGGCCTTCGTGGGCGCACAGGCTGGCGATGTGGCCATCGCCACGTCGGTTTCCCAGGCTACCGCGAGCATCGCGAGTGGCCTCGACTTCACCGGCACTCGCCGCGGCGTGGTGGCGAGCGGCGGAGAATTCCCGACCGTGGGGCACGTATGGCTCGCCCAGGAACGCTTCGGTGCCGAAGTGAGCTGGGTCCCCGTGCGCGACGGCATGATCCACCTCGAAGACTATGCGTCGGCGATCGGAGAAGAGACGCTCGTGGTGTCCGCCTGCCGGGGCTATTACCAGACCGGCTTCAAGCAGGACATCGGGGCCATCGCGGAGCTAGCCCACGAGCATGGTGCACTGCTCTACGTGGACGCGTATCAGACGCTGGGCTCCGAAACCTTCGACGCGCCATCGAGCGGTGCCGACTTCGTGGCCTCGGGCTGTCTCAAGTTCCTCATGGGCATCCCGGGCATCGCCTTCCTTTGGGTCAGACCGGGAATCGCCGAGCGGCTCGAGCCCTCCATCACCGGGTGGTTCGGGCGAGAGAATCCTTACGCGTTCGATGCCCAGCAGCTCGACTGGGGCGATGGTGCCAGGCGCCTCGACACCGGCACGCCTCCCGTCATGGAGGCGTACATCGCGCGTGCCGGCATGGCGTGGATGCGCGAACTCGGCCTGGCAGCGATCGCCGACTGGGACGCGCACCTCGGGCTGCACAGCGTGCGGGGTGCGCTCGCTCGCGGCCTCGAAGTCCTGGGGCCGATCGATGAGCCGCGGGCGCCCATGACCGCGATCGCCTGCGCTGACAGCCACGCGGTGGAAGCGGCACTTCGCGAGCGCGGCATCATCGCTTCGGCGCGGGGGCCCGCCATTCGTCTCGCGCCTCACTTCTACAACACGACCGACGACGTAAATCAGGCACTCGACGCACTCGCGGACGTGATGGAGTCGGCTCCGTGAGTCAACGCGAGACCTTCAGCTCGCGTCTGGGGCTGCTCGCCACCATGGTCGGCCTGGCGGTCGGCCTCGGCAATGTTTGGCGCTTCCCCTACATGGTGGGGCAGTTCGGCGGCGCGGCATTCATCCTTCTCTACGTGGGCATCGCCGGGCTGATCGGGGTACCGGCGCTGATGGGCGAGTGGTCGCTCGGGCGCCACACACGACGCGGCACGCTTGGGGCATACGAGCGCGTGGGCGTGCCAGGCGGCCGCAGAGTCGCCTGGCTACTCATCGGCATCGTATGGTTCGCGGTCGCCTACTATACGAATGCGATCGGGTGGGTGGTCTATCACGCCCTGGCGGAGCTGCTGGCGCCGTTGGGCCGGCCGATCGACCCGTCGCGGATCCTCCCGCCTGAGACCGGATTCTCCGGCCAAGCGTTCGGGCTACAGCTCGGCTTCACGGCGCTGGTTCTGCTGGCCGAGGCCGCCATCATCCTGCGAGGGGTGCGCGCCGGCATCGAAACCGCCTCCAAGATCATCACGCCGGTGCTCTTCGCTGTGCTGCTCATCGTGATCGTGCGCTCGGTCACGTTGCCCGGAGCCAGCGAGGGCATCCGCTGGCTGCTGGCGTTCGACGCCGCGAGCATCACGCCCACCGTGGCGATCGCCGCCTTGGGCCAGGTCGTCTTTTCGATCGGCCTCGGCGGCACGCTGATGCTCGTCTACGGATCGTATCTCGGCGGTGACGCCAACATTCGGTCCGACGCGATTTGGACCGTCTTGGGCGATACCGGCGCCGGACTACTGGCGGGTCTGGCGATCTTCCCCGCGGTGTTCGCGTTCGGCATGGAGCCGGGTTCGGGCCCGGGGCTGCTGTTCGCGACCCTGCCGCAGATCTTCGCGCAGCTACCGGCGGGGTGGGTCTTCGGCGCGCTCTTCTTCGGCGGCTTGTCCGGGGCCGCGCTGCTATCGGGCATCGCCGCGTATGAAGTGATCGTCGCCGGCTTCACCGACACGTTCGGCTGGTCACGCCGCCGGGCCACCTGGACGGTGTACGGCGTCTCGATGCTGCTTGCCATGCCGCCCATGATCAACCTCGAAATCTTCGTGCCCTGGGACCTCACGTTCGGCTCCGGCGGGCAGACCTTTGGGGCACTCGTCGCAGTGGTGACGGTCGGCTGGGTGATGAGGCGCGCCACGCTTCTGGAGCAGATCGCCGGGGAGGCACCTTCGCGGACCGACCGTGCGCTCATCCACTGGTTGCGCTGGGTGGTTCCGACCGCCGTGATGGCGGCCGCGTTGTGGTGGCTCCTCACTGACGTGCTTGGTGCCGCACAGGGCGTATAGCCCCGATGCGGACGGATGCCCCGCCGCTCACATACCGAGACACCCGCCGGGCGGCACACTAAGTTCCCTGACTCGAGCACTCCCTGGAGACACCCCATGCATCGTCGTTCCTTCCTCGTCGTCGCTTCGCTGCTTCTGCTTGCGCCCATCGCGGCAGAGGCTCAGGCAGAGCCGATCGTCATCTATGTCGTTCGACACGCCGAGCGCGCCGACGACGGTCCTAATTCCGGATTCACTGGCGATACCAGCGATCCTCCGCTTTCGGAGTCCGGCTGGGCGCGCGCGCGGCTCATCGCGGAGATGCTCGACGATGCCGGCGTGACCCACTTGCATTCCACGGACTACGTGCGCACCCGGACGACCGGCGAGCCGACGGCTGAGGCCGAGGGGCTCGAGATCGAGTCGTATGATCCGCGCGACCTGCGCGGCTTCGCAGCCCGGCTCAAGACGATGCCCGGCAGACATCTCGTGCTAGGCCACAGCAACACCACCCCGCAACTCGTCGAGGCGCTGGGTGGGGACCCCGTCGCCGCGATCGAACCGATGGAATACGATCGCTTCTACATCGTTACGGTCGCCGGCGGCATGGTGAGCACGGTCATGCTGCGTTTCGGGGAGCCGTTCGAAGGCTAGGCGGCGGAACGCTAACCGGCCCCAAGAGCTCTAGAAACGTGTCCCGAAGAGCACGCTGAGCCCAAAGTCCGGGCTGAAGGACGTCCAGCCTCGCGCACCGGTGATCTTGATCCATCGATCGCCACCGATCAACGCGCCCACCCTCACTTCCCCAATGTTTTCGTTACCGCGTCGATCACGGCTCGATCTAGGATCATGCTGTCCAGTCAGCTCGACTAGGGGCCTCACGAGCCCGCCTTCATACATGAAGGATGCGGCGAACAGGATGGGGTCGACCTGCTCGTGACGTACCTCGCGCGTGCCGTTGACCCCGGCGCCACCTTCGATCGAGACGGCCATCGGACCTTCATGGAAGTGCACACCTAGTGTGGCGAAGAAGTCCGCCTGGTCACGGCCCAAGCCTTCACGATTGTCGGTCGTGGGCAGCCGCGTGCCAAAGCGAAACGCCACGCCGACTCTGGCCTCCTCGGCGGTCAGACGGATAATTGTCGAGACCCTGATGTCCCCAGCGTCGCGTCGCGTCGTGCCGTCAGGAGGTCGGGCATCACCGTATGGCTCCGCAAAGACATGCTGGTCGTCGAAGAGGCGAAAGAGTGTACCCCCCAGGCGTACCGCTACGCGCTCGTACGCCCACGTGACCTGGAACGCGCCGAGCTCAGCCAGACGTCCCTCGACGCCGGCGAGCGAGACTCGCTGACCCGTGTAGAAGCCCGCACCGACGACGAATGTGCCGCCCGGTTGCTCGAAGGTCGGCCAGCCCATGGGGTCGAGTGGGCGCAGCTGCGCTGCACCCGGCCTTGGCAAGCAGCCGAAAACCAAGAGCGCGAGCACGCCTGAAAACAGTGCGGAAAGAGGAAGATTCCGGGGCATGGCGGAGCAATATGGACGCAGCGCAGGCGCTCCGTAAGGTGCGAGGGCTCTACTCGTCGTTGGGGAAGGGGCTGATCGCGGGCTCCGGCGAATGCAGTCCACTAGCGGGGTCCGTGCGACACAACGAGGTTGTCTCGACTCAGTTCCCGCAGACCGGACCCGACGTATGGCCTACCGTTCAGCCGCAGCACTGCTCGCCTTACTCCTGCTCCCGCTCGCCCTAGCCGCCCAAAACGCCGGCGAGTGGCGCACATACGGGAACGACGGAGCCTACACGCACTACACGCCCCTCGATCAGATCGACGCGTCCAACGTCGCGGACCTCGAGATCGTGTGGCGCTGGAACGGGCGCAACTACGGGCCGAACCCGTTCACCCAGACGGAAACGACCCCGTTGATGATCGACGGGATCCTGTACGCGACCGCCGGCATGACGCGCACGGTCATCGCGATCGACCCGGGCACCGGCGAGACGCTCTGGACCTGGCGCATGGACGAAGAAGACCGCATGGGGAACGCGCCCCGGGCGAACTCCGGCCGCGGCGTATCGTATTGGGAGGACGCAGCGGGCAACGGGCGTATCGTGGTGGTTACCCCGGGTTACCACATGGCAGCGCTCGACGCCAAGACCGGCTACCCCATCGAGAGCTTCGGCGAGCACGGTATCGTCGATCTCATGGCGGGGCACCGCTCGCGGGACGGGATCGACATGGTCGGTTCCATCGGGGCCAGTTCTCCGGCATCCGTGGTAGGCAACGTCATCGTCGTCGGATCGGCGCACCACGTCGGCATGCGGCCACCTTCCAAGACGAACACACCTGGCGACATCCGAGGGTTCGACGCGGCGACCGGCGAGTTGATCTGGACCTTCAAGACGATCCCTGAACCCGGAGAGCTCGGGGTCGATACTTGGGAGAACGACTCGTGGTCGTACACCGGCAACGCCGCCGCATGGGCGGGGATCTCGTATGACACTGAGACCGGCATCGTCTACGTGCCCACCGAAGCCGCCACTGGCGACTGGTACGGCGGTCACCGACACGGCATCAACCTCTTCTCCACGAGCCTCGTCGCCTTGGACTCCAAGACGGGCGAGCGCGTGTGGCACTTCCAAACGATCCATCACGACATCTGGGACTGGGACAACCCGGCCCCGCCGGTGCTCGCCGACCTCACTATCGACGGTGCCGAGCGCAAGATCGTGGCCATGATCACCAAGCAGGGCTTCGTCTTCGTCTTCGACCGGCTCACCGGAGAACCCATCTGGCCGATCGAGGAGCGCGCCGTCCCGGCGTCCGACGTAGAGGGCGAGTGGACGTCACCGACGCAGCCTTTCCCGACCAAGCCGGCGCCGTTCGATCGACAGGGCTTCAGCGAGGACGACCTCATCGACTTCACGCCCGAGATCAAGGCGCGAGCCATGGAGGTCGCCAGCGCCTACCGCATGGGCCCGATCTACACGCCCCCGTCCCTCAACAACGACCCGGACGGCACTCGGGGAACCCTGTCGTTGCCGAGCTCGACGGGCGGAGCGAACTGGGAGGGAGGCGTCCTGGACCCCGAGACGGGATTCCTCTACATAGGCTCTGCGACGAATCCGTCGGTGCTCGCGCTCGTCCCGGGCGGAGACCGCTCCGACATGGATTACATCGCCGGCGGCGGAAGAGCTTCGCTAGCTCCGGGCGTGTCGATCGTGAAGCCCCCGTGGGGACGCATCACCGCGATCGATCTGACCACCGGCGAACACGCCTGGATGATGGCCAACGGAGACACGCGGCCGAGCGTGGCGGAGCGCCTCGAGCTGGATCTCGCGGACCTGCCCAGGACCGGGAAGTCGTCGCGCGCGGGCCTCATGGTGACCAAGACGCTGCTCTTTGCCGGGGAGGGCCGGTCCGGCGACCCGATCTTCCGCGCCCACGACAAGGCGACCGGTGAGATCATCGCCGGGCTCGAGCTGCCCAACACGCAGGGGGGTCTGCCCATGTCTTACATGCACGAGGGCAGACAGTACGTGTTGATCGCCGTCGGCGGCGGCGGGCAGCCTGCAGAGATCGTGGCGTTCGCGCTGCCCGCTGGTGAATGAAGCGTACTACCCGCTTCGCGCTCGGGCTCAGCGCTGCCGTCCTCTTCAGTAGCTGCGCCGACGCGGAGCCCGAGGCACAGGCGCCCGAGCCGGTCGCGACGCCTGAGGGCGTGTTTGGCCAAGCACCTGCAGCGATGGGGGGGATCCCGTCCGTGATCACGCTCGAGCCCCTCGGTCCCGTGCCGTCGAGCGAGCAAGACGTGCCCACCGAGGCGCTCATGGATCAACTCGCGTTAGCGTTTTCGCCGGCGCACCTGCTCGTGCGCCAGGGTACGACAGTCCGGTTTCAGAACAGCGAAGTCGTCGCGCACAACGTGCATGTGAGCGCCATGGCCGGCGACTCCACGGTGTTCAATGAGGACACGCTGCTCGGTCAGTTTACGAGCTTCCGATTCGACGTAGAAGGCGGCTACGACGTGAAGTGCGACGTGCACCCGGGCATGACCGCGTTCATCTTCGTTACCTCGGCGCCACATGCGGTCTTGGCCGGGATAGAAGGTGGTTTCGAGCTCCCGGATGTCCCCGCGGGCGAGTATTCGCTCGAGCTATGGACCGTCGAAGAGGCCGCGCGCAGCGAGCAGGTGATCGTGGTGACGGACGGGGAGGGCACCGAGGTCACGCTGCGCTAGTCTGGTGGCGTGCCGCTTCTCTCGGTCGGCATCACTCTTCTCGAAGTAGCTCCGCGGGTCCAAGCTGCAACGCCTTGCGGGCCGGGGCCCAGGTCGCGGCCACCGCGCTGGACACCAGAATAGCGGCCACCGACAGGAGCGTGACTGGATCGTACGCGGGCAGTCCGTGCAACAGGCCCCTCACGATCGATCCAACACCCACTGCCGCGATCAACCCCAGCGAGGCCCCCACCGCCGACGTGCGTAGACCCCGCCAAGCCACCTCACGCCGTACGGTAGTATCGCTCGCCCCGATGGCGCGCCTGATCGCCATCTCCTTCAACATGTGGGTCGCGTCGTAGGAGACGGTGCCGAAGAGTCCGGTGAGCGCGAGCAGCAGACCGGCCCGACGGGATCTGGCCGACACCACAACCGATCGGCTGCCGGTGGCCAAGCTCTTGAGTAGGCTTGGGGCGCTCGACCGCAGCATCCTCGAATTGCGCTACGTGGACGGCCGTACATCCATGGACATCGGCCACGAGCTGGACATGGCGCCCTCGTCGGTGCGAAGCCGGATGACGCGAGTGCGTGGCGACTTTGCGGCCCTGGAGGCCTGAGTCTCGCCAGCTACCCCAGCCGGCTCGGAACCTCGCTGACCTGCCGAGACAGCTCGATCACGCGCTCAACGTCGGCGTCATTGTTGTACACGCCGATCGAAAAACGCAGCACGCCACTTCGAATCGAGAGGCGGACCCGGTTTGCCGTGAGGTGTTCGTACAGCTCGTTCATCGCCGGATCGTCCGCAGTGTAGTAGCGACCACCGCCGATCTGGCCGACTGAGACGATGTGCGCGAGGTCCGCGCCGGGCTCCCCACCTACCACCGGGAGTCCGAGCTCCCGTAGGCCGGTTGCCAGCCTCGCGCCGAGCCCACATACGTGGTTCTCGATGGCTTCCACGCCGATCTCAGCGATGAACTCGAGCGCCACCTGCGCGGCGGTCGCACCCAGGTAGTTGTAGTTCCCTATGTCGAACCGGCGGGCCCCGGGCTGGTAGGTGAGATCCCCTTCTTCGAACGCGGTCTCGTGCGCGTCTCCGAGGTCGATCCCGTAGCGGGCGACATGAACAGGGATGAGTTGCTCGGCCACTTCTCGACGCACGTAGAGGAAGCCGAACCCGTACAGCGCCAGCATGCACTTCTGAGTCGCGACCGCGAGCGCGTCTACCCCGAGCGCGCGTACGTCCGTCTGGAGCGCGCCGATGGACTGGGCCGCGTCGAGCAGCGTGAGCGCGCCTACCCTGCGCGCCCCTGCAACGAGGGCCGGCACGTCGGTGACGAAGCCCGGCGCGAAGGACACGCTCGGGAAAGTGACGACGCGCGTGCGCTCGTCCATCGCCTCCACCATCGCGCCGACGGGCATGCGGCCATCTTCGGGCGGAATGGCTCGTACCTCGATGCCGCGCAGGCGCTCGAGGTTGTACCAGAGATAGATGTTGTTCGGGTGCTCCAGCTCGGGACACAGAACCACATTGTCGCCCTCGCGCCACGGGAGGCTCGCAGAGAACAGGTTCAGTCCCTCGGAGACGTTCTTGGTGATGGCGACCTCGTCGGGGTCGGCGCCAATCAGCGCCGCTAGGGCCGCGCGGGTCTCGTCGACCCTCACGCGCAGGGCATCCTTGTCGCTCGTGCCGCGAACGCAGTCGTCCAGGTACTCGCTCGCCGCCTCTCTCACCGTCTCCGGCACCAGTCCCCGGGCAGCTACGTTCAGGTACACCTGCTCGCAGCTCCCCGGAAAGAGCGCCCTCACCTCATCGTTCATCGGCCCCCCGCCCTCGCAGCCTCAGAATGTGCCAGCAGCGACGTGCCCACCATGTCACCCATCACGTTGATCGTGGTATTCCCCATGTCGACGAGGCGATAGATCCCGCCCACGATGGCGGCGACCTCGATCGGGAGGTTGAAGGCTTGTACGTAGATCAGAGCGATCACGAATCCACCGCCCGGGATCCCACCGGACCCCTCCGAGAGCAGAAGTCCGACGAAGAGAATAGTCAGGAACGATGCCGCAGTGAAGTCGACTGATGCGGCCTGCGCCGTAAAGAGCAGCACCGCCCCGAGCATGACGGAGGTGCCGTCCTTGTTCAGCTGGGCGCCGAGCGGAAGCGTGAAGGAATAGAGCGACCGGGGCAGCCGGATCTTTTCGGCAATCTCAAGCCCGACGGAGAGCGAGGCCAAACTCGACGTGGTGGCGGCAGTGGTCGCCCAAAGGGGGCCGGTGTCGCGAAGGAACTGAAGCGGCCTCCGGTCCGTGAACGCACGCAACAGGACCATGTAGCCCACGAAAATAACGAGCTGACCGGCGTACACGCCCAGCAGAAACTTCGTCATGGGGCCGAGTAGCGACGCGCCGTAGCGGCCAACGGTCACCGCCATCAGAGCCCCGATGCCGAGCGGCGCGACGAGAAGGATCAGGTCGACGAGCCGGCGAAAGAGCGCGGCCAGATCCGAAAAAGCAACGCTCAGGCGATCGCGCGTGCTGCCTGTGAGCATGAGCGTGGCGATGCCTAGCAGCACCGCCACGACCACGAGCTGCACGACGTTTCCGTCCGCAAAAGCCCGAAAGACGTTGCTCGGCACCATGCCCAGAAGCACGTCGCCAATGGAGGGCACCGCGCCGACCGTTCCCTCCACCTGCTCGGTGAGCTGCATGCCCACACCGGGCCGGAGCAGAGCAACCGCCGCAAGCCCGAGCGAGAGCCCCACCAGATCGGTCACCACGTAGTAGCTCATGATCTTGGTGGCGAGCCGCCCGAACGTGCGCACGTCCGACAGCGCGGTCAGCCCTGCGAGCAAGTTGAAGAATACCAGTGGAATCGCCGCAAGCACGAGCAGGCGGATGAAGAGGTCGCCGACGGGCTGAATGACGGTGACACGGTCGCCTAGCACCGCGCCCAGGAACGACCCGAGCACCATGCCGATGAGGATCTGGGTGCCCAAGCCCATGCTGGGGCGGCGGGCCGAGGACGTGCCGGGCGTCGCGTCCTCCATCCCCGCCATCAGCGAATCGGCAGCCTGTTGTCGGGATCGGCCCTGAAGATCAGATAGGAGATGTCGCCCTCTAGCTCGCTCCACCAATGCGGCGTGTGTCCTGGGATGACGATGACGTCACCGGGCACGATGCGGCGGCTCACGCCGCCCTCGATGGCCGTCCCACGCAGGCTGGTGCTGTTGGCCGACGGCCGGGTCGCATTCACCATCGTACCCCCCGTGACCAGCGTCGCCGAACCCTCGAGCATGTAATAGATCTCGGTCGTGCTTACCTGATGCAGGTTGGGACCGCCCACGACGTCCTCGGGACGGAACACACCATAGACGCCTACTCGGTAGTCGCCGGTCACGTCTACGACACGAATGGGTCGGTCGCTCACGGCGTCGCGCGGCAGCGCGTTGATAAACGTTGCGATGTCGACGGCGGTGACGTCAGTCGCAACAGGAGGAGTCGCCGGCGCCGGCGTCTGTGCGCCGACCGGGGTCGCGAGTGACAGAGAAACGATCAGGAGTGCGGCGTTCCGCATGAGGGCCTCCGCTCGGGGTGTGCAAGCAAGCCAAGATGTCACGAACCCTTAAGCTATGGCCATAGCTATGGCCATCACCTGTGAAAGTCGTAACCTGTAATTGCCTCAGATTCAGGGTGGAATTGGCATACTTGCTGACAGCACAACAGTAGTTCCCGTCGCCGCAGGTAAGGGCGGAGTGGGTAAAACCCAGATCGCCGCGAACCTGGCAATAGCTCTCGCCCAGGCAGGAAAGAGCACCGTCGTGGTCGATCTGGACCTCGGTGGCTCGAACCTGCACAGCCATCTTGGTCTGCCCAATCGGCACGCCGGACTTGGCGACTATCTAAGGGCGCGCACCGCCGACCTCAAGGACCTGCTGGTCGAGACGCGCGTCGATGGTCTTCGCTTTATCCCCGGGGGTAGCCGCATCATGGCCAACATCGCGTACCAGCAGAAGCGTCGGCTGCTGAGGCACCTGCTCGCCATCGAGGCGGACTACCTGGTCCTGGATCTCAGCGCCGGCTCGTCCTACAACAATCTGGATTTCTTCGCGCTGGCACCAAGCGGCATGCTGGTCACCCAGCCTGAACTTCCCAGCTTGATGAACATGCTGTCGTTTCTGAAACAGCACATGTTGCGGCGGATCAGGCAGGAATTTGCCACCGAGCACCGGATGCGCCAGGAATTCAATGCGTTGACAAAACGCTCGATGGATGGCTCTGGCGTTTGAGATGCCGGTGGTCACACGAAACGAACGGCACTTCGCGCGGGTGCCGCAGCTGGACGTGATCGGCTACTCCGACGCCACCGCCTGAAACGCAGCATCGGCTGCTGCTCCCAATATCTCCCGCTCGGCATCCCCGTGCACCGTCGACACAAACCCGGACTCGAAGGGCGAAGGCGCCAGGTAAACCCCGCTCTCGAGCATCACTTGGTAAAAGCGCGCGAACAGCGACCGGTCGAGCCCGGCCGCGGAGTCCCAATCCGTGATGGCATCGTCTGTGAGGAAGTAGCCGAACATTGCGCCCACGCTGGACACGGAAATGGGGACACCAGCCTCGCGCGCCGAGTTGTTGAGGACCTCGACGGTCGCCTCAGAAGACGCCGCCAGTTGCGACCAAACCCCGGGCTCGTCGAGCTCTCGCAGGGTCGAGAGACCTGCTTGCATCGCCAGCGGATTCCCGCTCAGCGTGCCGGCTTGATAGACTGGCCCTTCGGGCGCCACCAGATCCATGATCTCGGCGCGGCCGCCGAAGGCGCCGACAGGGAGGCCACCCCCGATCACTTTGCCGAGCGTCGTCATGTCCGGGGTGATGCCGAAGCGGCCCTGCGCCCCGCCCGGACCTACTCGGAACCCGGTCATGACCTCGTCGAACACCAGCAGCGCATTGTGCTCCGAAGTCAGCGCGCGCAGCGCCTCTAAAAAGCCTTCTTCGGGAAGAACGAGCCCCATGTTGCCGGCTACCGGCTCGACGATTACGGCAGCGACCTCACCTGGAAAGGCCTCCAGGATGGAGCGCACCGAGTCCGCGTCGTTGTAGCGTGCCACCAAGGTGTCGGCGACTGTCGCCTCCGGCACACCGGGGGAGTCGGGCAAGCCGAGTGTCGCCACGCCGGAACCGGCCTCGACCAGGAGCATGTCGGCGTGACCGTGATAGCAGCCGGCGAACTTCACGATCTTCTTCCGCTGCGTGAAGGCGCGAGCCACCCGCAGCGCGCTCATCACCGCCTCGGTGCCCGAGTTCACCATGCGGACCTTCTGCACGGCAGGCATCGCTTTGCAGATGCGCTCAGCGAGCTCGACTTCGGCGGGGCAAGGAGCGCCGAAGCTGGTGCCTGCGCGCAGCGTCTCGGTCAGGTCTGCCACGACGCTCGCGTGCGCGTGCCCCAGAATCAGTGCACCCCACGACATGACGTGATCGACGTAGCGGTGGCCGTCCACGTCCACCATGTAGGCACCCTCGCCGCGATCGATGAAGCGCGGATGGCCGCCCACGGCCTTGAACGCGCGCACCGGAGAGTTTACGCCCCCGGGTATCCGGCGTTGGGCGCGATGGAAGAGGTTTCGAGAGCGTTCCGTGTCCATCGAGGGCACCTCAGGCGCGGCGAGTAGCAATGTGGTCCATGAGTCTGGTTGCGGCCTGCTCGCCGCTGCGAACGGTGTCGGGAATCCCGACGCCTCCGTACGAACATCCCGCCAGGAACAAGCCCGGAAGTGCCTTGACGAGATCCTCGATCATGCGCACGCGTTCGAGATGCCCGAGGGTGTAGCCCGGCATACTGTTCTGCCAACGAAAGACGCGCCACCACTGGGGCGCGGCCTCGAGCCCGACGGCGTCGCGCAGCTCCTCAGCGAGGGTCTCGAGCAGTCGCGCATCGCCCTCCGGTCCGGCCGGGGGCAGGTGCGGTTCGCGGATGAAGCCACGCAACAGAACTCGACCCGCCGGGGCACGCCCAGCGAACTTCCGCGAAGACCAAGTGATGCCCGCCACCTTCCGCCCCTCGGACAGCGGGTTGAGGTAGCCGTGCCCCTCCAGCGGGCGAGGAAAGTCCGCCGAGTCGTAAGCCGCCGTCACGACGCTGGTCGAAGTGAAGGGAATCCTGCGCAGCGCCGCTACCAGGTCTTCATGTTCGACCAGGAGGCGCGCCGTGAGCGGCGCAGGAGTCGTGATGACGACCGCGGAGACGAAGAGCGGCGATCGGCCCTCGATGTCGATCGTCCAGCCCTCGGGGGCGCGTCGCACGGACTCTACCGTTGTGCCACGCAGTATTTGCAGCCGCTCGGCGCTCTCGATCGAGACCTCGAGCGCCTCGGTGAGTCGGCCCATCCCGCCGCGCAGCGAGAGGAACGGAGCGCCGGGGCGCGGGCCACCCGTGGACTCGGGGCGCGCCTGGACCCGTAAGCCTCGCGTGACGCTCCCGGACTCTCGCTCGGCTTGCACGAGCACGGGGAACGTCGCTGCGATGCTCAACTGCTCGGGGCTGCTGCCATAGAGTCCTCCGAGCAGAGGCTGCATCAACCTCTCGTATAGCTCGGAGCCAAAGCGGCGGCGCACGAAGGACGCGACGGTCTCGTCGCGGTCCGAAGTTCCCCGCGGTATCCACCGCTCCATGGCCACACGGGCGCAACCCAGCGGACTGAGAATCCCCGACGTCCACAAGGGTCCCATCTTGGTAGGCACTAGGCCCGTGAGTCCGTCGGGAAACGGCACCAGCTCCCCTGCCCTGCGCACAAACGCGCGCGGCCAGCCCGGCTCGCTTCCCACCAGCTCATCACCCAGGCCCAACTCCTCGGCCAGCGCGCGCGCCCACGGCTTGCGCGCCAGGAAGCTGTCGGCGGCGGCTTCGACGACGAAGCCGTCGAAGGACTCCGTGAGGATCTTGCCGCCCAGCCGATCGTCCCGCTCGAGCAGGACGACGTGTGCGTTCAGCGGAGCCGCGTCGCCGTCTGCATCGACCCCTTGCGCAGCAAGGCGCCCCCCAGGATTCAGCAGTCGGTGCACCACGGTGAGGCCTGCGAGGCCTCCGCCGACCACCGCTACGGTCGGTGCATGCTGGGCCGTGGGAGGTGACACGCCGGCAGGCCGATCAGCCGACGGCCGCGCCGGTCGAAGAACGAAGAGTGTCCAGAACCACGGAGATGCTGTCCATCGGAGTTGCAGGAGTCACGCCATGGCCGAGGTTGAAAATATGTCCGGGGCGCCCGTCCGCGCGCGTCAGGATCTGCTGCACGCGCTCGCGGATGAAGTCGTGCGGCGCGTAGAGCACCGCGGGATCGAGATTCCCCTGCACGGCTTTGCCTTCGCCGACCCTGGCCCACCCTTCATCCAGCGGAACTCGCCAGTCGAGCCCGATGACGTCGCCCCCAGCCTCGCTGATGTCCTCCAGAAGCTCGCCCGTGCCGACCCCAAAGTGGATCGTCGGGCAGTCTAGATGCCTCAACGCCTCGAATATGGCCGCGCTGTGCGGCTTGATGTAGCGGCGGTAGTCCTCCTGACCGAGATAGCCGACCCAGCTGTCGAAGAGCTGCAACACCTGCGCGCCCGCCTCGGCCTGTGCGGTCAAGTACGCGATCGTCAGCGTAACGAGCTTCTCCATGAGCGCGCGGAACGTCTCCGGCTCGTGGTACATGAAGCTCTTGGTCTTGATGAAGTTCCGAGTCGGGCCGCCTTCTATCAGATAGCTGGCGAGCGTGAACGGCGCTCCTGCGAAGCCGATCAATGCGGTGTCAGCCGGGAGCTCCGCGCGCACGAGGCTGAGCGCCATGAACGTGGACGAAAGCGCCTCGTCGACATCGACGGGGCGCAGCGCCGCGACGTTCTCTGCGGTTCGGATAGGGTTAGCGATCGACGGGCCCACATCGGGAATGAAGCTCAGGTCGATTCCCATGGGGACTAGCGGCAGGAGGATATCCGCAAAAATAATGGCGCCGTCCATCTCGAAGCGACGGATGGGCTGGAGCGTGACTTCGGCGGTCAGCTCGGGTTCTGCGCAGATCTCGAGCAGCGTGTGCTTCTCGCGTACCGCTCGGTACTCGGGCAGAAACCGTCCCGCCTGTCTCATGAACCACGCCGGCGTGTAGTCGACAGGCTGCCGCCTGCACGCGGCGACCAAGCGAGGCTCGCTCACGGCCAGAGCTCAGAAGGCTGATCCGTGGGGGCGTGCGTAGCCACGTGCACCGGCGCGTCCAGAAGCGTGTACGGCCGGGCCGCCGTGGCGCGCAGCTCGCGCACGAGCCCCGAGAACCTGGGAAGGTCATCGGACTCGTATACCACAACGAACTCGTGGTCCTGCAGACCGGTGGAGTAGAGCAACAACTGGGAGATGCCGCCGTAGCTCCTGCCGATCTTGATGTGCTCGTTCATCATCGCTTGGCGACCGGGTTGATGGATCAGGTACCACTCGGCCGTCTTGGAGAACGGATACGCGATCAGGTAAGGCAAGATCTCGGAGCTGAACGGGTCGATGCGTCCGGCGTCCCGAGCGCCGCGGTATTGGGTCTTACGCGTGAATCCCCACAGCACGTCAACCATGCTCACGTAGCGCCGGAACGGACGCAACGCGCTTGCATAAGCATCGAAGAAGTTCTGGGGGTCGGAGTTCTCTTGCATGCGCACGGCGCACCAGAGAATGAAGTCCGTGCCGACGCGTGTGGGCGAAGTCCGGTAGTGCCTTACGCCTTCCGCCACACCGGACGTCTTCTCGATCCACGCGACCCGCAGGTCCCCGCGCTCCTCTTCGCTCAAACGCCAATAGTCGTCGGTGAGCGAGTAGACACCGAAGTGGTTGAGCGAGCTTTGGGGCTCGTCGCTTACGGCGTCGTCTTCTGTAGCCACTGGGCTACCTCCTCCGCATGGTACGTGATCACGAGGTCGGCCCCTGCCCGTTTCATGCCCAACAGGGACTCTATCACTACGGCCTGCTCATCGAGCCAACCAGCCTGGGCCGCCGCCTTGAGCATGGCATACTCCCCGCTGACGCTGTATGCGACCAGCGGCATGGACGGGAACGAGTCCCGGAGCGAGCGCACGATGTCGAGGTAGGCGAGCGCGGGTTTGACCATGAGGAAGTCCGCGCCCTGCTCGATGTCCAGCCTCGCCTCGCGCAGAGCCTCTCGCGCGTTGGCGGGATCCATCTGATGCGAGCGACGATCCCCGAAAGCAGGCGCACCGTCCGCGGCGTCCCGGAACGGCCCGTAGAACGCCGATGCGTACTTCACCGCGTACGACATGATGGGAATCTCACCGAAACCCGAGCCGTCGAGCGCCTCCCGGATCGCCGCGACCATGCCGTCCATCATGCCGGATGGGGCCACGATGTCGGCACCGCTTTCAGCCTGGGACACGGCCACGCGAGCCAGCACGTCGAGCGTCGAGCCAACGTCGACGCTGTGGTCGTCCCGCAGAATGCCGCAGTGCCCGTGGTCGGTGTACTCGCACAGGCACGTGTCGGCGATGACGACCAGGTCGGGGCACTTAGAGCGGATCGAGCGGGTGGCTTGCTGCACGATGCCATCCTCGGCCCAACTCCCGCTGCCCGATGCGTCCTTGTCGTTCGGGATCCCGAACAGGATCACAGCACGGATTCCGAGCTCCGTGGCCTGTTCAGCGTAGGCGGCCGACTCCGCCACCGAGCGCCGAAACACGCCGGGCATGGAGGAGATCTCGGTTACCCCGCCACCCTCCTCGACGAACAGCGGCAGGATCAGGTCCTCGACGTGGAGGCGCGTCTCACGCACGAGCGCACGCAGCGCGGCTGTACGCCGCAAGCGCTGCGGGTGCTCACTCGTGTGCCGAGGGGAGTCTGGGCTCATGGTGCGGTCGATGATGTGCGAGGGGCCCAACCTTCGTAGGTATTCAGTGCCTCCACCAGCCCCTGCGCACTCGATTCCCTCGCCTCGATGTCTACGCGCACAGAGAGCGATCGGGCGGCTTCGCTCGTGACGGGGCCGACCGTCGCGACAACAGCCTGTTCCATGACCCGTGCGCCCGCCACGCCGAGCCCCTCTACCAGCCCTCGAACCGTCGAAGGGCTCGTGAAAGTGATCGCGTCGACGCCATCGTCCAGAGCGTCGAGACTAGCCGCATCAAGCGCCTGTGTCGTGGTTCGATAGGCAACGACCGCGTCGACTCCAGCGCCCCTGTCCCGCAGCAAGCCAGGCAGCTTGTCGTCGGCCAGCCCGGAGCGCGGCAGCAAGATCCGGAGTCCGTCCACATCGCCCAAAGACTCCGGGATCTCCTCACCTCGATGCTCGCTGGGCATCGCAGTCACAGTCAGCCCGGCGTCGGTTAATACCGCTCGTGTCGCCGGCCCCACCGCAGCCAGTCGCAGGTTGGCTACACCCCCCAGGTCCAGCCCTAGCGTCGCGGTTCGCTGCAACACCGAGCGAGCGCCGTTTGCGCTGGTGAACACCAGCCAGTCGTACTCGGCGACGGAACGCAAAGCGCCGTCGAGGGCCTCGAAGCTGGACGGTGGCCCAATCGCGATCGTGGGTACGAGGACGGGCAGCGCACCCGCCGCCTCCAGCAGACCGCACAGCTCGGCGGACTGTGCTCTGCTTCTCGTCACCACGACCCGACGCGCTTCGAGCGCATTCATGCGAGCAGCTCCCGAGCGCCCAGGCTAATCGCCTGTTCCGCCAATGCCCGTCCCAACTCGAGCGGGTCCTCACCGCTCGCCGAGATGCGAATGCTCTCGCCCCCGTTCAGGGCCCCCACAAAGCCATGCAGCTCGAGCGGCGCTCCGTCGATGTGCCGAGCCAGAGCGCCAACCGGCAGCGAGCAGCCGCCTCCCAGCGCGGACAAGAAGGCCCGCTCGGCGTCCACCTCGGAGCGCACAGCCGGCTCATCGATCAGAGCGAGCAGTGCTCGTGCCTCGTGGTCGTCCTCCCGACACTGGACCGCGAGTGCACCCTGGCCGGGGGCGGGCACGAACGTCTCGATGGACAGAAGCTCCTTGATGTGCTCCACTCGGCCCAACCGGTTCAGTCCGGCGGCGGCGAGCACGACCGCGTCGAGTGGGCCTTTGACCGCCTTCGCGATGCGCGTCTCCACGTTGCCGCGCACGGGCTCGACCAGGAGGTCGTTTCTGAACGCCAGGACCTGCGCGCGCCGTCGAGGGCTCGAGGTTCCGATCTTCGCCCCGCTCGGCAAGGAAGCCAGCCCGCCCTCCAGCGTAGATACCAAGGCGTCGCGCGGATCGTCCCGGCTCAGGACGGCGGCAGTCACGATGCCGGTGTTGTCCTTGATGGGGAGATCCTTCAGCGAGTGCACGGCGACCCCGACTCGGCCGTCGAGCAGCGCCCGGTCGATCTCGGACGAGAACGCCGCGCCCCCCAGATCCGACAGCACAGCATCCACCTCGCGATCTCCGAGCGTGGAGAGCGGCACGGGGCGAACTGCGAGGCTCGGGGAAACCTCCATCAGGCGTCTGCAGACGTGATCGGTCTGCCAAAGAGCCAGCGCAGACGAACGCGTTCCGAGTAGGAGTGCCCCTCGGAAGGCCGTTGGCATGTCGGCCTTCTACTTCTCTTCGTCGAGAGCGAAGAGCTGTCGCACAACCTTGGAATACTCGTGGAAGTGACCGTCGGCAGATGCCGATCGCAGGCGCAGCGACGGTTCGTGCAGGAGCTTGCGCACCAGCGCGCCGCTGAAGTGCTCGATGCGGCTCCGGGTTTCGGGGTCGATGCCCTCGAATTCGCCGAACAGTCGCTCGATCTCGCTCTCGCGTAACCCCTCGGCCCGCTGCCAGAACGCAGCAAGCACGGGCTGCACGCGCCTGATGGCCCGAGCCTGATCGTACTGAGCCACCTCCTGCTCCACGATGACCTCGGCCAGTCCGACGTCTCGGCGCCGTCCCTCGAGGTTGGCGTCACTCACCGCGCGAAGGTCGCCGAGCCCGAAAAGTCGCACGCCTTCGAGCTCGCCTACCGCTGGCTCGACATCGCGTGGAACGGCCAGGTCGACGATGATGAGCGGCCGGTCCGGCGCACGTCCTCGTGTGGCCTGCGCCACGAGGTCGAGCGTCAAGATCGGCTCCAGCGAGCCCGTGGTGGCGAAAACCACGTCGCTGTCCTGCAGCAGCGAGGAGATCTCTCCCAACTGGGCCGCGTAGCCGCCGAAGTCCTCGGCCAACGCACCCCCGCGCTCGGCGCCACGGTTCGCGACCGTCAGCACGGCACCGCCGGCCTTCTCGATCGAAGCGCACGCTAGGCGTCCGACTTTGCCGGCGCCGACGACCAGCACGTTCTTGCCGTCCAGAGACTCCAGTTCGCGCTCGGCGAGCTCGATGGCCACCGAGCTGAGGCTGATGCGTCCCCGACCGATTCCGGTCTCTTTTCGTGCGCGTCTACTCGCGCGTCGGGCGGCCTCGGCCATGGCGATCAGCGCGACGTTCCAGCCTTCGGTATCGACCGTGCGCGCGAACCCACGCGACACTTGACCCGCGATCTCGTGCTCCCCGATCGCGAGCGAGTCGAGTCCGGCGGCGACCCTGCACAGATGCCGCACCGCGTCTGAACCGCGAAGCACGTAGACCAGCTGTTCCGAGTCCAGGTCCACCGAGCTCGCGGCCTTCTGGAATATCTCAGAGCGGACCGCGTGAATCATCTCGTCGATCGTGTCGGTCTCGACCGCCAGGTAGAACTCCACGCGATTGCAGGTGCTCACCACCGCCATGTGGGACGGCCTGAGGCAGACCGCGCCATCCTCCGCATGGGCGTCGGAGCCTCCCATCGCCTGCTGCACGATGGTCACGGCGGCCTCCAGGAACTCCATTGACGCGACCCGTAGGCTCGTGCCCACGCACAACTCGGTGAGCGCCGGCTCGACGTCGTCACGGTGCGGGGTGAGGCCGTGGGGCGCTTCCGCTACACCCGATCGCGGATCGGTGCCCACCGACCCATCCCCAGCCGACCGTGTGCGTTCGCTCACGACGAGGCGCCCACGTGCGCCAACGGCGCACCAGCGCTCGCGTTCAGCGCGTCGATTACGAGATCGGCCAGCACGGCGCCCATGTCCGGATGATCGTGAGGGGTCGCCACGCGGTGGAATCCCATGCCCAGCTGCTCAACCAATTCGCGCAGCTCGAGGTCGAGCTCATCCAGAGTCTCCGACTGCTCGTGGACGAAGCTCACCGGGACGACCACGACGTCATCGGCTTCAAGCGTCGGCATCAAGTCTTGGTTCGAGGGCTCGGTCCATTCCACTTTGGTCCGGTTCGTATGGTTCTGGTATCCGAGCTCGTACCGATCCACTGCAACGGCATCCGCGATCAATCGGCACGACTCCTCCACATGCTCCTGGTACTGGCTCCCCTCCTCCAAATAGGAGATCGGAGTGCCATGCGCCGAGAAGTATAAGCACACATCAGGGTCCTGCGCGTCGAGCCCACGCTCGGTCATTACCCTCCGGATGCCGTCGGCTCGCAGCTCCACGTATTTCGCATTGCGGTGCCAACCCCCTATGAACGCCGTCTCCACGGTCCACGACAGCTCGCGGAGCTGCTCGCACACGGTGTCCAGCGCGGCCACCGTGGTGGTCGGCCCGCTGACGGGGTACAAAGGAAGCGCTACCAGTTGATCGACTCCGCTCTCGCGACAGCGTTGCAAAGCGTCCGAGATGGTCGGGGTCGTGAACTGGGTTCCGACGAAGACGCGCGCCCGGTGCCCTCGTGCCTCCAGCGCTACCTCGAGGGCCTCCCCGTGCGCATGCGCATGTGCGTTCATCGGGGAGCCGCCGATCTTCTGGTACGCCTCCATGAGTCCGGGTGCGCGGGCCTCGGCGAGTTGCCGCGCCCGTTCTGCGCCGGAACCGGGTTCCAGCCTGCGGTTCGCGAGGAAAATGCGCTCCAAGAAGTCAATCACCAACGCGGGGTCCGACCCCTCAGGCTCGCCAAACGCGAGCAGGACGACGCCGAGACGGCTCACCTGGCGGCCCGCCTGTCAGGGCATGGCCTCTTCACAGTGTGGAGCGAAGCGCAAATCGGGAGCGACATTTTCCTTATATCGGTCGAACGCGGGGGACGTGGGCTGATCATGGGCGAGAAACAGGGTAGGCCCACCGCCGGACGGGGACAATTCGTAGTTCTACCTATGCCCTGATCCGCAGAGGACCGCAGAGCATTCTTAAGGTCCTTTCAAGCCGCGCGCAGAAGTGCCGAAACTAACAGGTAGTGGCCAAGCACCGGCCAAAGTACAACGCGGAGTTGCATCCGTGAGACGGGGGTCAATAGCATCCATGCCTAGCGAAGAAACAGCCTCACGTCCGGTCCTGTTGGCCGTAGACGACAATCCCTCCGTGCTCTCGTTCGTCGAGGGAGTCCTTTCGACGCTTTCCCAAAAGCCGGAGATCATAACGGCCGCCAACGGTGAGGAGGCACTGCGTCGTGCCGAGGAAGCAAGCCCTGATGTCATCGTCATGGACTGGGACATGCCCGTCATGGACGGGCTCACAGCGATCCGTCAGCTCAAGGCGAATGCAAACACGATGGACATCCCGATCGTAATGCTGACCGCCGGAACAGGAGAGGTCGACGAGCTGCGGCAGGCGCTCAAGGCCGGCGCCATGGATTTCGTCAAGAAGCCTGTCGGCCCGATCCAGCTCCTGGCGCGAGTCGACAGCGCCCTGCGCATCAGTCTGGCGACGCGCGCGAGGCGCACGTCGAAGGACGTTGGCGTAATCACCGCGTAGGCGCGGTATACGCGAGTCTGATG